>JAABUS010000209.1_pt1 | contig 147555 bp, 29 predicted proteins | sample 5560161 | NCBI WGS metagenome assembly JAABUS01 (sample SAMN10711885, study PRJNA513376) | rock metagenome | isolation source: Antarctica rocks | place: Antarctica: Victoria Land, Trio Nunatak nord | collected 2016-01-04
AGGATTTATAATTAACGCGTTCTTAATATATATTATTACTCGTATATCGGAATAGGTAAATTATTTATAACCGAGATTTACTTTAAGAGTATTAATATAATTTATTATTAAAGTTAGCCTTTAACTTTATCGAAGGAGTTATTATTATAAATTCTTTAACTAGTTAAGACCGTGTTACGATACGTAGGAGGTATAGTTTAGTTTAATTTTATTATTTAATATACTACTACGTCGTATATATATAGATTTAAATATTATTCGATAATATAAAGTATACTAACTAGTCGAGATATAGAATAAGTTTATTTTAATATATAAGAAAGAGGGTAGAATTATATACGCGATAATAATAAATAAATACGCGTCGAATTAACCCTAGTTTAAATCTAGGCTAGGTTTAAGCTAGATCTAACCTAGATTTAAACTAAAACTAATCCGAACGCCGAATTCGGGTTATATAATACTATAAATTATAAGAGTGTAAAGGCGTTATAAATATAATTAAAAACGGCGGCCGTCTATTAAAACGAGTTTAGTAAAGGGTAGACCGAGATAAATTCTATAAAAGATAAATTATAATATCTCTATTTATAAATTAAATACTTTTATTTCTATTAGCGAAATATATACCGAAGGAGCGTTAGATAATAAAGGTTAATTTAAGAGTCTACTCCTTTTCTTATTTAATTCTATAAAAGTAGTATCTTAAGAACTTCTATTTAATAAATCTCTTATTTAATTTAGACCCTCTAATTCTCTTTTTATTAATTACTATCGATCGAGTTTATATCTTAATTATAATCTATCTCTATATTATACCCGTTACTCTCGTTATTATTATTAACCGCTATACGGTTATAGTACTACTATTAAATAAGAGCCCGGGGTATATATATTATTAGGCGGTATAATAAATATATTATCGCGGACGGTAATTTTTTATAAATATATAATTATTATATTTATTTTATAAATTAATCTACTACTCTAGTACTTTTCGTTATAAAGTTAGAATTATAAATAATATTATATTAGTCTTAGTCGATAAAATTATTTATATAATAATATTCTTCCCGTTTAGTAGGTATTATATACGTACTCCGGATAATATCTTATATTTCGAAGAGGCGATAACCGTATAGTTCTCGGGGTCTTTTCGTTTTACTAGTTAAAATATACTCTACTTCGAATATCCTATATATATCGTCGACTCTCCCGTTATTCTTTAGTCGATATAGAGTAATTAACGTATTAATATATACCCTATATTTACTCTTATCGTTTAGTCGCTCGTATTTATAAATATTAATAATTAACTCGAGCCGGCCGATTATTATATAAAGGGCCTCCTACTCGGTCTCGCCTTAATCTTATAAACGAGTCGCTTCGTTATTAATTTAGATATAATTATTACGAGGTTTACTGGTAGAACGAAAGTTAAGAGTATAATAAATTAATCTCTTTATAAATTATTTTAAATTCCGGCTCTCCTTACTATTACGAACCTAATATATTAATAATCGATATATAAAAATATATATATCTCCCGTTTAATTAGGATCCGTCTCTCGTCTCCGTTAATTTTTAATAGAGCCCGGATTTTTATCCTATTTCTTACGGCTCTCCCGTACGAATACCGTTATAACGTCGATAAGATTTTTAGTACTAAAGTAAAAAGCCCTCGCTACCGTAATTATTAGGCGATAATAATTAATATTTAGTACCTATATACCGTAGTATAACGGCGTATCTTTATTAGGAATAAGTATATATTTATTTAAATCTAATTTCTCTCGATACGACCGCGTATTCTATTATTTCATTTTATTATTAGGAATAACGGTAGGTTTAACGGAAAATATTACTATAACTTCTTATATAACCCTTATATTATAGTGTATAATATTATACCGTAGTAATTACGTCTCGAATCTATTAATTTTATTTATCCGTAAAAAGAGTTCTTTAAGGAGAAATTTATAAACCGCCTTTTTATAATAAATATCGAAGTTCTAGGCACTTTTATATCTTCGAATATATTTAACGTAATATATTATCGCGTATAATTTTAATATATTAAAATACCGATCGGTAGGGTCTTTTAAATTTAGGTCCGAATTATTACTCGGCCGGTATTTACGGAAAATTATCTTTAATTTATAAATATAGTAAAGCGCGTGCTATATATATTATAAAGTATCGCCGTTATAAGATATATATTAAATAAATATAATAAAATTAAATATGGCCCGTATGTAATATAGGGTAACCAGTACGCGTTTAATAAATAAAAAGATAACGACGGTTATTAATTATCGTAATATCGTTTTCTATTCGTTATTACTCTACTACTTTATTTTATTAAAGTTTTTAAATAATTTTAACCCCACGAAACTTAGTATTTAACGAAAATAGTAATTTAATTTAATCTTTATTATTAATTACTTTAAAGATTTCTTCGGCCTAGCTACCTCTTTCTTTATCTATTTAATAATTATAAAAACTATATAGTCTTTAATTAAATCCCGAATCTAGTTAATTAATTTTATAATAATTTCTTTTAAAAGCTAGTATAATATATCGATAGTAAAGATAGTATAGATATTAACTAGATAATAATATTAGGCGAAATTTTTAACGTCGTAGATAACTATTAAATCTTTAGCGAGGTCGGGATCTCTCCTTTATATCTTTATCCTTCGATATATATATTCGTAGGTCCGCGGCTCCTACGTCCTAGTTAACTCCCCTCGTTTATTAAACGGGATTAAGTATATTAAATACTAGCGATTTTATTTTACCTTTATTATTAAAATTTATTTTAAATAGTCGGCTATAAGCGATATAATTATTAAATAATATCTTCGGGGTTAATTATCCGCGTATATAATATTAATCTCTTATATTACTAGGTCTTTAATTATTTTAATTACTTTAATATATTATTTAAATAAATAATAACGGTTATATATATACTAGAGTATACGCCTTAGCGCGAGATAATAGATATTTAATTATATATAATTACCGAATTCTTTTCCATTTTTAATACGAGGGATTAAACCTAGGAGAATTAGGCTAGGTCGTTTTTAAATTTTATATATCGTATAATCGAGGTTCCCGATAATTATATATACTAGCTAGAGGGAAAGGTCGCTATAATATTAAATTATTACTATCTCGTCGGACGATAATATAAAAGGGATAATAATATCTTTAATAAGGATCTATAACTATATTTCCTATTATTAAGTATTAATATATATTTTATTAACTACTTTATTATTACTATCGTTCGTGATCTTTATAAATATATATACTAGATTATCTTTAAACGATTTATAACCGAGGAAAAAGCGGATAACTTTAATAATATTACGGTATTATAATTTGAAATATAAATTATTAAAATAGTTAATCTCGCTGGGTACGCGGAGATTATCGATTATCTAGTTATTATTATATATACTCTATTAAATATTATATTCTGCTAGTTACCGATATTATTCTATATTACGGAAAATTACCTCCTCTTTCTAATTTACCTTAATTTCTATAGATTTAAGGTATACGTTAATACTCGTTTTAATTATATAATATTCGGAAAATAAATAAATAATAATCTAATTAACTTTATTACCGAACGGGTAGTATATATCTTTCACTACTATTAATTATAAAGTATTTCGTCGACGTTTTTAGTATTACGCGCGATTTAGTTCTATATATATTATTATAATAAAACCGGCGTCTCGCCTTATAAGGTCGGTGAAAGATTTTATATAAAGAGAATTAAATATAGATAGAAGACTTCTAAAGGAGATAAACGGTATAATCGCGGAGGAAAATATTATAACCGGTTCTAATATATTTATCGAAGTAAACGAGGGCCTAGATAAATTATTAATATATTTATATAAACTCCTAAATAATAATATCTTTATTATTATCTTTATTAGTCCCTAGATACTTAAGAGGCGGTCCATTCATATTATAATAAATAATATAGAATTTTATTAATTAATCCGTATTCAATTTACTACCGCTAGGCGTGGGTAACTCCTAAAATTAAGAGATTTCGTATTAAACGAATATAAAGCCCGTTTAATTCTTAATAGGGTTAAAGATATTTATTAATTTCCTACATTTAAATTAAGGCCCTTTATATATATTTAGGTATCGTAATAGGCCCGAGTAATTCTTCGTTTAAAAGAAACTATATTAACCGTATTATAATTATTTTATTACGTACTTCGCGTTATCCGGTATTAGAAGTAGAAAGTTTAAGAAAAGAATATTTATTAAAAATACGATTTTATATATTTATAAATAAAGTTATTATTTTAAACTTAGACGTGTTTAGATTAAATTATTAAAGTTTATTTAAATCTAGATTAAATCTAGGCTAGATTTAAACTAGATCTAGACTAGATTTAATTTAAATCTCGGTAAACCTTAACCCTAGACTATTTAAATAAGAAATTAATATTAAAATTTATATTTTATAAATATTAACGTCTCTTGCCCCGTAGGTTTATAGTATTAACTCTTATTTAACTAAGATAGTTACGCTAGCGATAATATTCGGGCCATAAACTCGATATATACTATAATAAAACTATTTAATTTGAATAGACGGTACCGAAAGATTTTATTATAATAGATTTATATATAATTTTAATAATTCTAATATGAGTAATATTCGTTTTACGGGTGGAAAGAGTTAGGGAAATATATATAACCGACGTTAAAGACAGTAATTAAATAGATTATTAATTTTAGTGTGAAATTATAAACGATATAAAATATTAATATTCGAAATATTTGTTTTAAAATGATTTTCACGGAATTTAAATTATCAAAAACGATATTCGTAGATTTAATAATACGAAAGTATATATATCTCTTAAAACTCGATTGGATTAAAGGTTTTATTATATATATATTATATTATTTAATATTAATCTCTTCTAGTACTCTTTTACTTCTCTTTTATTAAATAATATATAAATATTACTTCTTAAAGTAGAGCCTTAAATAAACCGGGTAAACCTCGGATAATTTAATATTCGCGTGGCCTTATATTAGGAGAAGAAATCTCGGGTACTATACCCGTAAAAACTAACGCCCGAGTTTTTAGTTTATACGTCTTGGCTAGATCTAAACCTAGATCTAAATATATTTACTATCTAATCTATTATATTTTATTAGAATTAGTTATTATAGTTATTATATATACTATTATACCCTTCTAGCTATATAATTATTATTAAATTTATTTATTTATTATCGTTATAGTACTATAATAACCTCTTTTATTATTTAACTATAACGGAAAGCTATCTAAAAATAACTAGACTATCACGTATATAAAAGGCGTATACACGCCGACTTATTATTATATTATTAGTATTGTATTTTAGTAAATTAAAGAGTTTATAAAGTAATATTACTTTATAAATAATATATTTAAGAATTAACCGAACCCTAAAATCGCGTTTAAAGATAAAAGAGTCCGGTAGGGTTAATATTTAATAATTAAATTTAACGACTAAATCTAAGTCTAAGGCCATATAGATTTCGGCGAAAAAATATATATTAGTATTATTACTTACTAGGGAAACTCTAATAAACTATTAAAAATTAAATATAAATTTAGTAACGTACCGCCTCCGGATTTTTAAAGTTAAATAGTAGTAATAACTAGTTCGAGTAATCTTCGTATTAAATAAAAACCGAGAATTATTTTTAATTCTCTTTTACTTCGCTCGTTTAAAGACTTCGAGATCGATTATATATTAAACTAGTATACGCTAAAGAAGTTCGTATATAAAACTCGGTTTTTTAAAATCTCTTTATATCTATTATTTAAAGAATTTAATATAGTTTATTTACGATTTTTACTACTTTAGGATTATTTAGTATCTCGCGATTTAGTAGTAAACCTAAGTTTCGATTACTTTATTTATTATATTATAAAGAGGTATTATACTAGTATTTTAAAAAATAATAATTTATAAAGTATTATTTAGTATTTCCTAGATAGAGGTATAAACTCGATGAAAATCGAGGTTATAATAAATAATAACTTTAATTAGTTATATCCCTTATCCTCTAATATTTAATTTAATTTAAGAGATAGATTTACCTTTATTAGAATTTTAAATCTATTTTTTTCCTCCTCCGTTCTAGCCTCTTCTAGGTATTTAGTATATTATAAATAAAAATCTACTATCGCGCTAGAGGGAGCCCGAAATAGACGAGTTACTACCGAAATTAATATTAAAAGTATATTTATATCTACCTACTATTTCCTGTTTTCTTTATTTCGAGACTAACCTCTTTTCTTTATAATTTCGAAATATACCCGTTCTTTTAGTATCTCTAATAAGGATCTAATTCTTTTATTAATAATAAAAAGATTTAAATACTTATCGAAACTCTTAGGCCCTAATAATAATAAAGATTATTTATTACCGTTACCGCCGAAATAGACTTTAAAGAAATCGTTACCCGAAAAGCCTCGCGAATCTCTTAAGTCTTTAGAGGAGTCCTCCGAGTAACTAGACTAAAAGAATAAATTTATAATTAAAGAATCCTCGGAACTAACTACTAGTAATAATAAAAATAATAACGCGGTTAGAGAAGAGAAAGTAGAGTTAATTATAATATAATAGTTAATCGATATCTCCTTTAGTAGTATTATATTTATTAATTATCTTCCTCTTAACTTTAAAAAAATTAGTAATAACTATCTATACGAATATATTTATAATAATATATAGGATCGCGTTATTATATTCGCGAAAATCGTTTATTTTAATAATTCTCGCGGTAATAATAAAATAGCGATTCCTAGAATATTAAAATTAATCTATTACTAATAATAGCTCTATATATTTATAGTTATATTATTCTATAAAGGGGACTTCGGATAATTTAGTATTATTATCGGAGACGAAATAAATTTAAATAAAGTAAAGTCTTTTAATATATTTTTTAAATTTCGCGATTAACTTTATTTACCTATAAACCTTTAAAGCTATAGGTTCCGCGGTATTTTATTTTTAATTATATTAAAAATAGGTAAAGATCTAACGAGAGTAGAAGGAGTAACTAGTAAAGTTTTAATATTATCGTAAAAACGCTCCCGCGGGCTCTAAATATCCTATAAATCGATAATTCTACGAGTGTCTATATTAACTAGACTCGGAAGCTTTTCATATTAAATTAATTAATAGGTATATATTATTCTTTACCCCGCCGGTTAACCTTAATATTTAGAGTATTAAAATATTATTAATAATCGACTTCGAGGCCTTAAAGGTACGGTTTATAATTATTTATTATAATAATACCGAGTCTAGTTATTAAATAAACGTATAAACGATTAAAGAATTATAAATAGTATATAACCCGAACGACTCCGACGTAAAATTATTAAAAGGTATAAAATTTATTAACGCCGCGTAATATAATCTCCCGAGCGAAGTAAATACTTTTATATTTATATTTACTTTATAGTAGTTATGGGTAACCGCTAGTAAAGTCTTTAATAAAGTATACAGATACTCCTTTATAAAGAATAGAAAAAAAGTAGTTAAAAAGGAAATTATCTACCGTTTCTAATACGGGTTCGCGATTATAGATAAATATAATAGGGTAAGGAATTTAGGTAAAAGTCTATAAAATCCTCTTTAAATAATAAGGAAGACTCGCTTTAAATATCGCTTCTAATTTATAATTATATCCGGAACAATTATTAATTCCGATCTATTAAATATTACAGCCTTAATGGATATTATATATAATATTTCCTAGAATAATTTTAAATATAAATATTACCCCTTTAGACTAGCCGGCCTAAAGATTCTTATTAATATTATTATTAAATATTAAGATTTAAGCGATCGACTATAAGAATTCGATAATATAATAAATATATTCGGGAACTTACTTCTTAAATTCTTAATACGGCGGCACGAAAAGAGTAATTAGAAAGATTATAATCTTATCGAGTTTAAAGAGCTCTACCGAAGTATTTTTAAAACTAGTTTTTCTTATAATTATAAAGTATATTACGTAACCCTCGTCGCCCGTTAAAAGAATTTAATAATAGAGAAACTTATAAAACGGTAAGCTTATTAAGACGATAATTAATATAATACTATATTTATACGGAATCGTCCCGACCGCCCGACTAACGTTAACGTTAATTAGATATTTATAGTAGCACGGCTCCTCCGTTTATATAATTATTTACCCTATATCGGTAAATTTTAAAAGTAAATATTAATATACTTTAAGCGTTATCAGCCCTATTAGAAAACCGTCTATAAGTTTACGTTGAAACTTTATATTAAATACCGACCCGAGGTTTAGTAGAATTAGTAAGTCGGGGGTCTAGGTAGGGTCCTATTAATAAATAATACTTATTATTAATAAATTCAGTAACTCTAGTTTATCGTATATATATATTAATAACTTTCGTAATATAGGTTTATTATTCTTTATAAACTTTATTAATTACCTAAATTATTAGTCGTTACGTCTTTAAATATTTCATAAATATTTAATATTATTTAGATTTTATAACTCTCTTAGGCCTTTCTTAACTTTAAATTTATCCGATTCGGACGACTTTAATAGTTTATTTATATACGTGGTATCGTCTAAGTCGGATAATTTTAGAGTATAAAAGGATTCTTATAACCCGACGGATTCTTAGTAGATATATATACTCGCGTTTATATAAATAAATAGTTTAGATCTCTTCTTTAAATACTATTATATAATAAATATAAATCTATTTATTATTATCCGTATTAATTATTTAATCGTTATTTAGGATCCTCCCTATATATAGTACTAACGGATAAATATATTATTTACTCGTTTTTTAACTACCTTTATTTTATTTTCTTATACTTTACTTTATCGTTTATAATTTAATTATTTTTATTTTATAGTTATTTCTTATCTTATAGCCCCGCGATAAGGTGGATCTAGCCTAGAAGGGTATAAAGACTTTATAATTATTATACTTTAATCTCGAAATCGTCTTTATCGCCGTTAATATTAGTAATTTTCGCGTTAAATATATCCTCTTCCTCTTCCCCCGATTAATATTCTTTAACGACCGGGCTACTAGGTATATCTTCGGCCTATATATTTAAAATTAATTAGTAATATTTATAAACTATCTTCTTTATATATATTGAAATTATATCGCCCGCTATTTACCTTTATTCTTAGGTTATATTATTATCTTTATTAATTAAGTTAATAATATCCCCGTCGTATAGCGAGTTAGTAGTATTATCGTCGAGTAGCGAGTTAATAGTATCTTTTATTTATATTTTTATAATTATTTTTACGAAGTCCGGTTTATTTTTTAGGTCCTTTAGGGATTCTTTAAATAAATTAATCACCGACTATCGATAATCCTTACTATATATATTTTTATTATAAATATTTATTATACGACTATATAATATTTTTATAACGATATATACCTTCGTTTCTCTTTACTCGTACTACGCTCTTTATAATTTATTCGAATATAACTCGAAGATCCATTAATATAAATATTAATATTTATATCTTAGGAGGTTATCTTACCTCTAACTTTATTACCGTTTTATCTTTTAATAATATAGTGTCTTATTTCGTATTTTTTAAACTTATAATAAAGCGCCGTTATTATAAGAATAACTATACTAGTAGGTAATAGGTTTTATATATTTTCGTAATACCGCCCGAGCTTAATACCGTTTACTTTATTATAAAAGAATATACGATATATTATTATTATAATAAGCGGCGTTAGGAAGCGACCCTTACGTTAGACCCGTAAATAATAGACTTCTATTCGGATATAGGAGGTAATAGTATTTATACTATTTTATAAATCCGGAAGGGTAAACCGTAGGTCGAATATATAGTCCGAGGTATTATTCTTAATTTATTCTACTATTAGGTTTGGGTATTTTATTATTATCTAGACCTAACTTCGTATCTTTTTTATTATTTAATTTTTAAAGTCGGTTAGGTTATTTAAGAGTTACGTTATTATTAATTATTACTTAATATATAACGGGTAGTATATAAAAGTAGAGATTATAACCTTCCGTATTTCTTTAGGAATAAGGATATCGCCCGAGTTATATAACCGGCCTAGAACCTACGGCCTTTATATATATCGAAATAAAACTTTTTATTCTTTCTATATCCTAGTTATAAAGTTATTTACTCTTATATAATAGTATTCCGGCTACGGCGTTAGGTTATTAATATTATTACTATTTATAATCTTTAAAAGAAATATAGGCGTAGTAGTATTTATAATATATTAGTAAGTCTTGGAGCTTTCGTATTCTATTTTAGAACGGCGGCGTTTTTTACTTTAAAGGGTCGAAATTAAAGCCTATATAATACTTTTATCGCTTTTATCTTTATATTTAATATCGGATATAATTATAAATATAGGATATAAAAGGGGCGGACGTCTAAACGTAACGCGTTTAAACTTTAAAATATAATAATTAAGAAAGAACAATAATATTTATTTTATTTTACCCTACTATTACTATTTATATTACGGATATAATTCGTTATTTCTTTACTACCGCTACTCGCCTCGTATAATTTATAGAGATTAATTATTATTAGATTAATTATTTAAGAGAAATTTACCGATAATATATCTCCTTTCTTAAGGTTCAGCTCTTTCGTTAATTTTTATTTATATTTAGTTATAAGTTTAATCTCGGTAATTATCTTCTATTCGGATATTTATACCGGTCGTTTTTTAATTTAGAAAGAGTAACTCTTATCTAACGATATTTAACTACTTCGTTATTATATTACTAAGTATATTAATTATATTTAAATATAATACGTCCCTATTATACCGTTTATCGAATTTAAAGAATATTTCTTCGCGTCGAAGCCCTCTTAAGGGGCTCCTCTCGTAATCGGAATTTATTCTCCGTATATTAATATACCCGATATACGTTCGATAAAGGTCGACGATTTACGTCTTTTTTCTAAAATTACGACTAATTATTAAGGCCGTAAATATTTAGTAATAATAACCGAGATTACTCTTATTAAATATAATATTAACTCCTATTTATAAAAGGGAGTTAATATAATTTATAGTTATAATATAATTTTTATTTCGAAAGCTTATTTATTTCGTTTCTTATATAAAAGTTATTAACCGTATATATTTCGTATAATTAAGAAGATATACTTTAGTAACGATTATAAATAAGCGGTTCTTTTTAAAATTAAAATTATCGGGAGAAAAACGCTCGTTAATATTAATATTAATTATTATTTTAGAAAGGACTACTTGGTTGTCTACGGATATATCGACGATATCCTCGAAATCGTAGTTACTCTTCTTTACGCGTTTTCTTTACCTTTTTATACTACCTCCTTCGTCGTTATTATTTTATATACCTTCGTTATAGTCTCTTTAAAGGGACTTAATATATTATTATATTAATAATCGTTTTATCTAGTCGTATATTTAAATATATTTTTTATTTCTTCGTTTTCTTCGTAATTTACCCCTTCGCCGTAGTAGCTTTCGTAGTAGTTTTCGATTTTTAATCTTTCGCTATTATTAAGATTTACCCGTTATTTATTTATTATATCGAATCGATTTTATTAGAAATCTATAGCGTGAAGCTATTATTTAGTAATAATATATAAAAATTAATAAAGGGATTATTTAAAATCCGGGATAAAAAAAAGGCGAAAATCTTAAAGAAAGATAATTTTTCTTTAGCGCGTCGTTATCGTATTATTTTAATTATCTCTATTAGTTTAGTTTAGAGATTCTTAACCGAGTTAAATAAAAATTTACCGAGTCGGCTAGGGTCTCGTCGGTACTAAACTCGAAATTTTATCCGAGTCGAATTATTATATTTTTAACTCCTCCTACCTCTTTTTTATACCGTGAAATAATTTACCTACGATATAATATTTTTAAATTATCTTTATCTGCGTCTTCTTAGTTATTAAAGTCCTCTTTTTTTTATTACCTCGACGAATATACGCTAGGCTTATTAAAGGGATTAATTTAAATTATATTTTAAATACTACCTACTAAAGCGAATATCGACGATTATATCCGGTAACGGACCCTTTATATACGGTATAGTACGTTAATAATATATATTATACCGCCGGTTTTTAAGTTATATCGATAGGACGTAGAGCTACGCTATTAAACCCGGCGATTAAATTATATCTTCGTATTATTCGACGATAATTAGAATCCTTATTTTATCTGTGATTATTTATATAAAGAGAACTTTTACTAGCGAATATATTACGAATTAACGGAATACTACTTTATACGGCGCCGGGAGTGTTTTAATAATTTAAAGGAAAAAAATCCGGGTTAAAGTAAACGACGCGAGGTACTAATTAAATCCGATCCTCGTAGTTTATTAATATGGATATAATAATAGGTAGAGGTAGTATCGGGGTAATCGTTATAATAAATCTAGAAACTAGAATATAATAATATTAAATATATATAAGAGTAGATATTTAAGGAAATCTTTCTTCGATTATACCCGTTATTTCTCTCTTATTCCTTTTAATTTAAGATATAACTATATTACTAGAAAAGTAGGCCAATATATATAAAAGTATTTATAAAGGATTTATATTTAAATAATAAGGTACTTAATATCCTATACTTTTAATAAAGTATAATATAGTATAAATAAAGTAGAAGCTAAAGAGAATAAAATATTTATAATTTAATATTAACCGAATAGTACGTTTCCTTTTCGGGTTTTACTCGGACTATTTTTTTATTTAATATAATATCCGAGTCGGACACTATATATACTATAAAATTTATAAATAAATTATATTCGTTATATTACGACGCCTTCTGCCGAGAGTTACTTACTAGCGAAGACGAGGTTATAAAGGATATAATTATTTATTTCTCTACCGACCTCTACGTCGTTAATAGTTACGATATTATATACCGCCTATATTTAGAAGAATTAACGTCTAGTATACCCGGCTAATAAACTATAAATAATTACTAAATATAATAATTAAGTATATAATAAAAGAACGTAGGTATTCTAGAAATAGTTATTAATAACGGGTATTAAATTATAGAAACTATATTATTTAAATTAATATCTAGACCGAATTTAACCTTTACGTTAGTTTAGTACTATACGTAGTATATATTCTTAGGGTAATTACTATATATTGACGTTAAAGTACCTTATATATTAAATAGGCGCAGAAGTAAATACGATATAAAAGTCTTTAATTTATATTGTTTCTTTTAATCTATTATCTTATCTAGTTATCGGTAGTCGTTATCGGCCTATAATATTATATTTATATTAAATATAAGAGGCGGAGCTATAAACCTTATAAAGAAAATAGACATTAAGTTTATAAATTATAAATTACTCGATTTATAACTTAAAGTCTATTAAAGAAAGGCGTTAACTTTAGGAAAAATAAATTAAGTTTATAATTTCTAGTCTAAATAACTCTTATTATCTAGAATAAAATAGTAATTATATATCTTTTTATTCTTTTAAAATAAGCGCGTAACCCGCCCGTTATACTAGATATCGAAGGATTATATCTAGTTTATATCGAGATTAATATTACGGAAGGTATAAGTTAAAGTTACCCTAGTCCTAAGAATATATTTAATAAATAAAAGAAAACGATTTTATTCTCTTTTATAAATAGCTAGATATAATCTTCGTCCCGTTTAATTTAATATACGGATAAATTATACTATAAAGACTCGCCGCGGTAGTACTTCTTTAACCTCTATATAAATATTATTACGAGTTTTAGTTAAGGTCGAAGGGGATATATAATTAAAGTATTAACCTATACCCCTAAAGCCCTAGCGTAGCGGCGAGGTAACGAGTCGATTATTAGAAATAAGATCTCGAGTAAATTAAAACTAGTATTTATTTATAGACTATAACTTTATATATACCTACGACTTTACGGTTTATAACTCGGCGCTAGTAAACTCGTCGAGATAATAAATATAAATATTATTCTTTAGGTATTTATTCTACTTTATATATTTCCCTTTAACTTAAAGGATATTATACGATCTTTATTATTATTACACCGAGAACTTATAGAGAGCTCGTTATTTATTACTATTAAATCGTAGATTCGAGTATATATTAAAAAGTTTAGTATAATATTAGTTATACGAAGTTTATAAACTTTACTAAAGTAGTTATTAGTTATTAATATAAGCGGTAGTCTATTAACCTCTCTAGTAATTAATATAACTTCGCGATACTCCTTTTATATTTCTTTATAGATTCGCGATTACTCTTAATAACGTTCTTTTTATTAAATATTCGTAATTAGGTAACGGATCTATTTTATTTAATAACGAGGAAGTTTAATAAACTCGACCGTACCCTCGAAATTCTTAATAAAAGATATTCGTTCGATTTCGATGGAATTAAGATTTATCTTTATTTTATTTATAACCGCCTTTTCTATATCCTTATTTAGGTATATATAAACGAGTAAATTCGTTATCCTTTAATAGGTATCCTCGACTTTAAGAAGTATTATATATTTAATAAACGGATTTTAATATTATTACGGTTATTTAATTAACCCGATTATAGTTACGTATTTCTTTAAAATACGAGTTTATAAAGTCGTAGAGAAACCTTATATAAAAAGTAAACTTTAATAATATATTAATTTACGCCTTTAATATAGTTTGGATTTTTTAAAATTACCCTTCGGTAATACCTTTAGAACTCGCTCTTCGATTTTTTATTTAATCTCTTAAATAAATTCGGCGGCCTTACCCTCTTTGGTTTTAATTTTATAAAACTCGTTTATAAAGATATATCTTATATAGAAGTTATACTTAAAGTTAGTACCCTCGTTATATAACTTTTTTAATTTATATCTCGTATAAGTAGAAATTATAAATAATTATCGTACTCTTTTTACCGAGCTTTATACTTTATTAGAGCTATAATATAATAACTCTATATTTATATAAGTAAATTACTTATTAATAACGTAGTAATATATTTTATTAAAATAAGTATAGAAGTATCTAAATCTTAAAGTCTTAGTATTTGTATTAATTTATTTAGTTTATTATTTTAATTAGTTACCTATAATCTTTACCTAAATAATAATAAGGATAATATTTATCTTAAGAAGGAGAAGAGCGTTCTTATTTTTATATATATTAGGGTAATCGAAGGTTAATAGGTCCGTAAAAAAACGGATCTTTTAATTTATTTACAATTTTATTTCGTACGGAGGGTATTTATCGTAATAAGGGGAGTCTTTAAAGTCCTCGAGAGTCTTAAACCCTTTAATAAAGGGAGAATTATATTTATATACCGTACTTTAATATTTAAGAATACGGGAGTTAAAAATCATAAATATTTAAATCGATTCGGACGTTAATATTATCCGAACCAATAATAATATTAGAAAAGATTTAGAGTTAAATACGAATTTTATTAAAATTTATATCGTTATTATTAATAGCCTCTTCGTAACGGGAAGCCCGCCGCCTTCTCTAAAGACGTCGTATAATTAATAAATATTTGGTTTAAGGGCTAGTATTTTATTATCTACTCTTTTTTACGACTTTAACGATTATATAATATATATATTTATTTATAAATTTATTATCGCTTTTTAGTTAGAATAGTTTATTTATAAATATTTATATTATATCCTCTTATTAAGGCCGGTCCTCTTCGTTAATTATAATAAAACTACGGAGTAGATAAATTATAATTAAATCGAAAGATAAAGAGTAAAGAATTTACCGAGTTTCCCGCTCGTTTTAATTTATTAATATTATATTTATATCTGCGACCCTCGCCGCAGCCATTTTCCTTATATTAATATTATATAAAGACGGGTCCCTAGTTTAATACGATTTATTAATAATTAAATTTTACGTCGTTTTTTCTTTCTTTTTATCGTTTAATTTATAGCCTGAAAGGTATCTCGATAAAGATTTAAGATCGTTTAATTAAAGAAAATAAAAACGGATCTAATAAACGATATTCTTAGACGGTAAGAAGTAGTATAAGAGGTTTTTTTAAATTTTCGATAAAGAGGTATAAACGCTTTTAGTCTAAACGTTTTCTCTTCGCGCGAGAAGAGTATAGGTTTTTATAGTATAATAACCGATTATCGTCCTAATATCTTTTATTAATATTAATAATTCTATTAATTAGTACCTTAACCGTTAAATAAAGTAACTTAATTAACGGAGAGGTCTACGTACGATATAGAGAGGGTATTAAAGACTACCGCGTTAATATATATTAACTAGTATATCCTATAGGCCCTTATTATATTCGATATTTATATATTCTTTATAAGTAGAATACTAGAGTTTATTATAACGTAGAATATTATATTTATCCTAGAAGCGCTTCGATATTAAGACGTAGATTATTTTATTATAACTAAACCGGAACTATACTACTTTATTATTATTCTTAATATTATCTTTCGCGGTAGCGTTAAGCCGAACCTATCTAATCTAATTATCGCGGCTATACGAGATTTTAAGGAGAATCGATTTAGGATTTATAAATATTCGAGGGGGCGAGGGGTAATTTCCTATATAAAATTTATTTTTTAAATAATTATCTTCGGTTCTTTAGGCTTTAGAACGCGAGGATTTAAACGACTCCTTAAATTCTTATTTAAAACCTTAACGGGTCGTAGATTTAATCGCTACTTTATTAAATAAATATATAAGTTATTATATTATCTTATTTCTAAATACGGGAATATGATTAAGTGAATTAAGATTAATAATAATATTATTAATAATTTAACGAAGAGTAAAATTAATTTTAATATTACGTAGATTTCTACTTTAGATATATAACTTTTATATTCTCTTTCTCTAGTTCTACTCTAATTACCGGGAAGAGATTTAATATATAATATAAACCGAGCTCGATATTTCTAAGATTCTATCGGAGGTTATTTATACCGATTTTAATATAAAAATAAAGATCCGCTAGCGTTATAATAAATAGTTTATTTACGGTAGAAAGCGAGGTTAAAGGAGATATAATTAATTAAAATAAAATTAAAGAGGGTTAGGAAGTAAGGAGTATAAAATATAATTTATAAATAAAGAAGATAAGATATAATTAGTAAATTATAAAAATATAGGTTAACTCGAGTACCTAGAATAAATATCGATAATTTTATAAATTAAGATTCGTTATAGTTCGGGTTAAAGTATCGGCCGAAGTATAGTCGAATAAAATTAAATACACTACTTAATTTATAACCATCGAATATAACGATAGTATAATTAGTACCTCGTTATTTATAGAAAGAACCCCCTTCTCATCTTTCTAAAATAATAACGAGCGCGGATTATAACTTATATTTACTATATAATAACTAGTTAAACCGAGTTAGATATATAACTAAAGTACGATTTACTAGTAAAGATAATAACGCGATTAATAATTTAATTTAGAAGGGTAAATAGGGAGGCGTAACTAACTAGTATATATTAAATAAAATAGATATTAACTTTAAATATATAATATATTTAATATTTAACGTTTTATACGAGTACGCCGATTTATTATATTAGAATTAATCTACGCGGGTTTAATATTTAAAATAAAGTATTACGTACTTTATATACGCGCCTTAACGGTAAATAAAATAGGATTTTCGCCTCTCTTATATATTTATAATATAGCCGCTTTAAATTTACGAGTGTAATTAACTTCGATATTATTATCGCCGATACGATATATAATTTTATTAATAAAGTTATTATAGACTTTATCTTCGCGGAGGACCTCTTTAAATATCCTAAATTCGATTTTATTTAATATAATATTTATTAGAGGCTTCTTCTCCTTTAGGAGTTTAGACGCGAAGAAAAATATATCGGCCGTTATTTAAATCGATCGTACGTAGAAGCCCGTTTTATTAAAGGTAAAGAGGCGCGCTATATATAAAGAGCTATTAATAAAGAGAGATAATATAATACACCGTCTACGGTTACGATAATAATTATATATATTATTAATCTTTTTAGTTATTTTTAATTTATAGCTCTCGAGCTAGAGTTAAGGTATCTTAGATATAAAAATAAAAAGAAAGATTTTATCTAATTATTTTAATACTTTATTAAGTTTAACCTAGTTCTCGAGGCTCCTTAAAGACGTACTTATAATATACTTTTATTTTATCTCTTTCTTTAATATTATCCGTATTTCCTTATAGTACGATTACTTAATTATAAAATTATACGAAATAATCGAGACCGTCCAATTCCTAGGGTTAACGTTAATATAGAATTTAATAGGAGGTAAAGAGGGTAGGGAGGAGGTAATAATAACGGGGTCGTAAAGATCTTTTATAATATAAATAAAGATATAGGTTATTAAGTATTAATAGGGATATTAATAGCGATAAAGAGGATATTATAAATAAAGACGTCGATATTAATATATAAGAAATAATAATAATATTTAGGTAGGTATTATCTTAAACACTTTATTAAACCTATTAAATAATATTAATATAAACGTAGTTAACGAATATCGAGTCGGATATTAAATTATATCCGACTCGGATAACTAAATAATAATTAATATATTATTAACTCGTCCGACTCGGATAAGTATCTTTAGTTTATAGAAAGTACGAAAAAATATTAGTAAATATTTATTATATCTACTAGTTATTTAATAAGGATTATTAATAAGAGCTCTTTACCGACGATAAATATAAATATAGTATTATTTTATATCTTATTAATTTGGACCTCGTCGTTAAAAAAGTACTAGGATATTAATTATATTAGAACGGTCCACTATTTAGTATACTAAGGTAGTATACGGTATAAACGCTCTATCTAAAGGTTTAGTATTATATTAAATAACGGAGGTATTATAAAGATAATATCTCTACCGGATATTAATCGGTATAAACTAAAATATTTAGTTAGAGTAATATAAATAAAACGGTAGTATTATTAATTATATCGTTTATTTTAATTTAAACCTAGGTAAAGCTCGTTAAGCCTATAATTATAGAAGAGCGATAAAGAACCTCTATCTATAATTTAAAGAAGAGTTATATAAAATATTTAACTCGTTAATAATAAGAAAAAGCCCCCGTAGTAACGCCTCTTTATCCGATTATTAGTATTAGTCGGATTTTTTTATCGTTTTTCTTATTATTAAGTAAACTTATTTCCTCGTTTTATTATCTCTTATTTACTTATCTAATATTATCTAGTCTAAGTAATTCTTATTATTTAGAATAAAGTAATAATTATATATCTTTTTATTCTTTTAAGATAAGCGCGTGATCCGCCCGTTATATTAAATATCGAAGAATTATATCTAATTTATATCGAGATTAATATTATAGAAGGTACGAGTTAGAGTTACTCTAGTCCCGAGGATATATTTAATAAATAAGAGAAAACGAATTTTATCCTCTTTTATAAATAACTAGATATATTCTTTATCCCGTTTAATTTAATCTACGGATAAATTATATTATAGAGACTCGCCGGGGTAGTACTTCTCTAACTATTATATAAATATTAATACGAGTTTTATACTAAATATTATCCGATAAATTTAAACTTATATATAATATAACATAGGTAACGACGGGTAAACTAGTAAAGATAATTAACCTCTTTAATTTATTATAAATATCCTAGCCGAGTAAATTAATTAGTTTTTTTAATATTAATAATTTAGGCGTATCCTTAATAAGGTAGTCGAGATAATAAATATAAATACTATTTTATAAATATTTATTCTAGTCCTTCTATTTCCCCTCTAACTCTAGGAACTTTATACGGGGTCTATTATTATTATATTTAAAATCTATAAAAAACTCCCTATCCGTTAATATTAGGTTTTTAATTCGAGTAAATACTAGAAAGTTTGATATTACTCCCGCGGCGCGAAGTTTATAAATCTTTCTAAAGTAATTATTAATAGTCGCTATAAGTACTTCTTTACCCGCCGCTTTAATAACCGTTATAAGTCTTTAGTACTCTTTTTATATTTCTTTATTAATTCGTGACTCCTCTTTATAGAGTTCTTCTCGTTAAGTATCCGTAATAAAGTAGTAGATTTATTTTATTTTATAAGGGGGAAGCTTAATAAGCTCGGTCGTACCCTCGAAATTCTTAATAAAAGATATTTATTTAATTTCGATAGAATTAAGAATTATCTTTATTTTATTTATAACCGCCTTTTCTATATCTTTATCTAGGTGTATATAAACGAGTAGGTTCGTTATTCTTTAACCGATTTCCTCGACTTTATAAAATACTATATACTCGGTGGACGAATCTTAAGGTTACTACGGTTATTTAATTAATTTAATTATAATCGCGCAGTCCTTTAAAGTACGAGTTTATAAAGTTATTAAAAAACTCTATATAAAAAGTAAACTTTATTAATATTTATATTTACGTATTTTATCTAGTTCGGTTTATTTAAAACTACTCTTAGGGAATTTCTTTTAAACCCGCTCTTTAATATCTTATTTAATTTTTCGGATAAATCTAGCGGCGGTGCCCGTCTTAGTCTTTACTTTATAAAATTCGTTTATAAAGATTTATCCTATACGGAAATTATATTTAAGGTTAGTATTTAGTCGATTTAAAATCTTCTTAACCTATATATTATATAAGGCGGGGTTATATATAAGTAGGATTCTTTCCTAACTAGGCTTTATAATTCCGTCCGATTTATAATATAATAACTCAGCGTTTTCGGGGGTAAATCGCTGAGTATTAATATTAAGATACTTTTTTTTAGCCTAGGCGTAGAAGTACTAGAGTCTTAAACCCTTATCGTCTATATTAATTCATTTAGTTTATTCTTTTAGTTAATTCTTTATTACCTTCGTTAGGATAATAACTAGGGTAATACTTTATATAGGATAAATAATAGTATCTTTATATTTATATATATAAGGGTAACGGATATCTAGTAGACCCGTAAAGGGATAAATATCACCGTCGGTTTACGATTATAATTTATATAGAGGAAGATATTTATTATAATAAACGGATTCTTTAAATTCTTCGAGATCCCGAAATTTCTTTTAAACACTAGAGTGATAGTAACGTAAATTAAATTAATATTCGGTAATAAAGTTAAAGAAAATATTAAATATCTAAATCGAGTCGGATATTAATATAGTCCGATTCGATAATCTTATTAAAAGAGACCTAAAGTTAAGAACGAACTTTATTAAATTCTAGATTATTATTATTAATAGCCCCTCCGTAATAATTAGCCCGCCACCTTCTCTAAGTAATATTATAGAATTAATAAATATATAGTTTAAGAGGTACTATTTTATTATTTACTATTTTCTACGGCTTTAACCCTCGTATAGTATATATATTATAAATAGATTTATTACCGGGTTTTAGCTAGAATAACTATTTTATAAATATCTACGTTCTATTATCTTATTAGGGTCGGTCCTTTTTATTAATTATAATAAAGCTACGGAGTAAATAAATTATAAACGAATCGAAAAATAAAGAGTAAAGAATTTATAAAGTTTCCCGCTCGTTTATATTTATAAATATTATATCTACCTCGGCGACCCTCGCCGAGGTTATTTTCCTTATATTAATATTATATAAGAACGGGTCCCTCGTTTAATACGATTAATTAATAATTAAATTCTTCGGCGCCTCTTCTTCCTCCTTATTATCGTCGGATAATATATCGATAGGGGTTATAATTCGCTTAGTAGGAGAAAACGGGGGCGGATTCGTTTAACGGGGTTATTAGACGGTAGGAGGTAGTATAAAAGACTTTTTTAAATATTCGATAAAAGCGGAAGATCTTTTTAACTAAATCTTTTCTCTTCGCGGGAAAGGATTATAATATTTTTAAATATATTAACCGACTATAAACTCGGTATCTTTTATTAACGTTAGTATTTCTATTAACTAGTATCTCGATTATTATATAGGATAACTTAATTAACGGAGAGGCCTATATATAATATAAAGAGGTTATTTAAAACTTCCGCTTTATTATATATTAACTAGTATATCTTATAAGTCCTCGTTATAATTAATATTTATATATTCGTTAGGAGTAGAATATTAGAGTTTATTTTAATATAAATTATCTTACTCGTCCTAAAAGCGCTTTATTACTAAAACGTCGATTAATTTAATATAATTAACCTGGAATTATACCGGTTTATTATTATTCTTTATATTATCTTTTAAGATAGTATTAAATCGAATGAATTAAATCTAATTATTACGGTTATACGAGATTTTAAAGAGAATCGTCGTAGGATCTTTAGATATTCGAGGGGGCGAGGCGTAATTTCTTATATAAAGTTTATTTTTAGAGTAATCGTCTTCGGTCCTTTTAATTTTAAAACGCGGGGACTTATATAACTCCTCGGATTCTTATTTAAATTAACGGTTTATAACTTTAATAATATTTTCGTTAATTAGATATAGAAGCTACCGTATCCCCTTATCTAAAAATAAAAGAGAATAATTAAATAAATTAAAATTAAGAATAATAATATTAATAATTTAGTAACGAGTAACTTTAGTATTATTATTACGGAAGATTTTATTTAATATTCTTACGTCTTATATTCTCCTCTCTAGCTCTATTCTAACTGCGGCGAAGAGTTTCGGCGTATATCGTAAACCGAGCTCGATATTCTTAATATTCCATCGGAGACTATTTAAACCGATATTAGCGTAGAAATTAAAATTCGATAATACTACGATAGGTAGCCTATCTACGTTAGAAAATAAAATTAAAATAAATATTATTAATAAGAATTAAAATAAAGAGGGTAAAGTATAATTAATAAATAAAGATAATAAGATATAATTAATAAATAAGGGGGGTGAAAGGATAAATAAAGAGTACGAGTCGACTTTCGATAAATAAAGTAAATAAACGCGTTATTTATTTTATAACTAATAGCGTTAAAACGATAATATTAAACTCGTCGAAACTTAATATTAATATTTATAAAATCTTATTTATTATAACGTTAGAATATAATAAAGTAGAAGATCCTAGGTTTAAATAAAAGTAAAGAGAGTAAGAAATAATAGAATAATAATAACTAGAAACGGATATTAAAATAATATTAAGTTCGCGTATTAAATACGAATTAATAGTATATATAACCAAATATTTATTAGAGCGAAATTATATTCGATCGGGTAGTTAATAAAGTTATTATTATATTTAGACTATTATAGGATTATTATTAAAAATTAATACTTTTATTTCTATAAATTCTTAAATCTTAAAAGTAGCCGGATAATAAAAAACGTCCGAGTTAATTAAGACTATATTTAGTATACTATAAAGGGAGATATAACGGGAGAAATAAATAAAATAAATAATACAAAAAACCACTTATTTCTAACTAAATACTATATTATCGGAATATTTATATAGGTCTATACTCTAGTATTATTAATAATTTATAGTTATTATTAAATATAGTAGTAAATTTAGGCTATAATTATTTCTTGGTTAATATCGTATTATACTCTAAATTAGAAGCGGTAGAGTTTACCTACGATCGAGAATATTATAATTATTAAGTATAATCGCTGGGGATACGATAAGCTAATATATCGTATCTTTATTAAACGGAGGAATCTTTATACTAACGGGTAATTATCCCGTTTTAACGGTAAATATATTTTATAAAAAGTCCGATAAAGGGGTAAGGGGATAGCGTAAAGGCCTCTATAAACTTAATATTAAAAAATAACTCTCGTATACTTATTAATTAATATATATAGACTTTTAGAAAGATCCCCTTCCCTGACTTTAGTATTTAATATATAGATTTAATCTAACCTCTTTCTCGTTTAAATAGATAAAATAATATATACGACTTCTTTCTATACTCTTTTATACACTAAACTAGATAATATTCTTATAATATTAATATTTTATTACTACGGTTATACTGGCTAATTATTATACCTAATATTAAGAATTTATTTTTAAGACTTTACGAGGCTTCCTCGATATTTTAAAGATTAAATTCTACCTTCGAAGTTTAATATACCTAATATACGAATGGCCTAATATACTACGTAGTTCGTATATATCTCGGATAATTAACGAGTAATACTAGAATTACCTAGATCCTAATTATATAAGAATTTTAAATTAATTGATATTTTACCCTATTAATAAGTTTACTAGGAAAAAAGAATTTAAATTATATTATTACTAGGACGAATAAATCGATAGTATCGATATTATAAGAAGTAATATTTTAGTAGTAACGGTCTTTCTAGGTATTTATTATAATATAAAAGCCGATTTAATAACTTTAATTAAACGCGTAGGAAATGGATATATTTTTATAAAGATCTTATAAAGCCCCTAACTTATATAGACGAAAGGAACGAGGATGATATTAATAATAAAAGTCGTTTTTAAGTTAAAGGTATAAGTGTTTTTTAAAAAAACGATATATATTAAATAATTATATAAATAACGATATTATAGAATAAGTATTCTAAGACGCGGAGGACTATAAGATATATTATCCTTAGGACGTATTAATCTAAATAGCGGAAGAAATAATCTTTATAACGACTTCGGGCGGTACTAGTATAATATCGTCTTTAATAATTATATCAGTGGAATAATATTTACCGGAGCGAGGTACAGGGAGGTTAATAATAAAAAAAAATATACTAGGTTTAAAATCTTTATCCGAGTAATTATTCGAATTAAATATAGATTACGATCCCTTTAAATTAAAAATAGACTACGTAATAACCGAGTAGATATATATCGCGCGACTTTTTAGCGGTTCTATAGATAAGTTCTTTAAAGACCGTCGATTAAAACTCTTCTACGGATATTATAGTTTCGATAGCGCCCTATTATTAAAAGCCAAATTATCTAGTATAAAATATAATAATACCGATAAGGACTAGGTCCGGTAAACTTTTTGAGTTTATATAAATAAATCTAGTAATAAACCTAGAATATATTTTATTCTTTACTTCGATATAATATCTATTATAAAAGTGTTATTAGGATATATATTATTTAATTCGAGTCTTAACTATATACCGATACGCTAGCGAAATCTTAATATAGATTTTATTATTAATAAGATATATATAGCCGGCTAATAATAGGAGATATAGAATAAATTACCTAACGACTCGACCGTCGTACTAGTAATAATAGGATTAGATAAAACCTATTTATCTCGAACCTACGGAGACTAGTAGGCCTGGCTAGTTTATATTATTATTAATAACCTCGAACGGAGTATACGACGAGTAGGGACTCGGCTAGAGATAATACTATTTAATTTAATATTAATAATCTATAATAAAGCGAAAGCCGAAATATATTATTATACTTTAGGGCTTATAATAGAGGGTAAGTTAATTATAATTATAATTAATATTTATTTATATTAACCGCGTAATTTTAAAGTATTTAAGGAGCACGCTCGGAAGGGGATTTATATTATATACGCGGACGGACTAATCCGACGATATTATCCAATCTTAACTTCTATACCTAGCGATTATAAAGAATAAGTTTTAATTACTTTTATTAAGAGTAATAAATATTATCCGGTATACCTAGTACCGCTGAATAAATATAAACGATTATATCTTAAGGTCCTATATCCTTTAAGGATACTAGAGGGATATATAGAATAATTACACGTTTAAAGAACCTACGATAAGAATATATTTAAATAATTATTAGATATAATAGTATACGACCGCCGTAGCTTCGCGGAGGGTTATTTTATAATTAATATCTTCGGGATCTAGACGTTTAATATATTATATACTTTAATAGTAAAGAGGCTAATAAACTACCTTTTAGATTAATAAATTTAATACGTTAAAGAGGGTAGAATAAAAGAAGAGATAAAAACTCTACTCGATAGTCGATTTCGAGTCGTATTTAAATATATTAATTTAAAGCGTTTCCTAAACTTTAGTAAAATTAATTAATAAATAAGGGAGGAGAGTAAATAATTTTTATTAATAATTATACCCGTATTTACCCCTCTATTATTAGAAAAGATACTGGAAATATTATACGTAGGACGAGCGATTATTAACTTTATTATATTTATAAAATATTATTCGTATAACGAAGAAATATTTAGGTATATAGATATAGTGTTAAATAAAATTAATTTTTTAAAAAAAGTCTTTAGGAAGTATAGGCCGATCGATAAAAGAATAAACGAGTTATATTTTAACTTCTCTAAATTCTATATTCTTATTTACGTAGTACCGATAATTAGATAGTATAGTCCACCGGACTCTTATAGTATTTAAATAATAAAGAGGATATATCTAATATTATTAAAAAACTATTACGAGCGAACGAATAAATACGACGATTATTAGGAGTAAATAATAAAGTATAATACTTATTATATTAAAATCACTATTATAAAGAATAAATTAAAGTATCGGGAGATAGAGTTTATATTACCTAACTAAAAAAGAAAATAAAAAGAAGAAAAGATTACGAAGGCCGGGGTTCTTTTATACCTCGATAAATTAAATTAATAAACGGACGCAGACGAGGATATTACTTTATAATAAATCTATAAATACGATACTCGGTATTAATATATAGTATTAAATATAGCGAAGATATTTAATTTAAAGGGTTTTCTCGAAGGTCTAGCTACGTTTATTAAAGTGAATTAAATAAAAGCGTTTATATAAGGCCTAACGATAGCGAATACCGAAATTAATAAACGGGAGGTAGATTATAACTAGGTTAATAACTATTTAATTTATATTTATAAAAATCTAATATACTAGAAGACGTTAAGGGAGGACTCTTTTAATCCGAGTTACTTTTATAAAGATATAATAGTCTGTAGACTAAACGTGAAATTATACCATTATAATTAACGTAGAGATAATATATAAGTACGCGAATAAAAGTCGGTCGAAACGAACCCTATTATTATATAAAAAGGAAGGTTAATAGGCGAGGTATAAATTATCGTAAAAATAAGAGATTTAGGCTAGAGGGATTAAAAGTAACGACTTATTTATTTATAAAATACCTTTATAAAAATCTTTAATTATCGATACTTAAGGTAGGTCCAAGAGTTTTATAAAATAATAAAAGTAGAAAGAGCGTATTTATCGTATACTTTTAACCTTAGAATATTAGATAATCGGCGGTTCTACGGATTATTAAATATCGAGCGAAGTATTTATCTCGTACCTATAACGATTAAGGGAAGGGACTTCTTCTATATTAATTTATTTATTAATTAAGATTAATATAATATTATTTATAACCCTAAATTTTTTATAAAGAGTTAGAGGGTAGCCGAGGAAATCTACGCCTAAATTATAAACGGAGGGCGTATATATAAATTAAATATAAAGCGACGAAAGAGTTATAGATATTAATATTATAAAGAAAAGGGATTTCTACTAGTCGCCGTAATAAAAAACGTATAAAGATAAAGATTTAGTAAAGTAATCTAAAGGATAAAATCCGAGTTAAATTATATCGTTATCCGATTTAAATATTAAATTACTTATATTATTATCTAATTTAAATATTAAATCGTTTATATTATTATCCGACTCGGATAACGAATCGCCCGAATCGGGTTCGGGGATAAAGTCGAAGAAACGAATCGAGGGTATTATTACTTTATTATAATCGAAGATACTAAATCTTAAATAACCGGGGTAATAATACGAGTACGGGTACTACCTCTTAAACTAGTAATATATTAAGATTAGATATTTTAAAAACTACGGATACCCTAATCTTAGGCGCGCCTTAATATAATATATATAATATATTAATAGGATTTTTATTCGGGAATACTACGAGTGAGAGCGGGATTACTATACGGATTAATATAATTAATTTATTATCGAGGAAAGATAATACGTAGGGAGATAAGAATAATAACGAATAACGGAGTATAAATACGAATATATAGAATAAGAATAATATTATATAAAGAATTAAGAGGGAGGAGTTTATTATAATAACCGAACCTAAAGAGTTAAAGGGTAAGAGGGATATTATAAAATAAATATATTATTTAAAGCGTAGGAAATAATACTAACGATTATTTATAACTTTAATTACGATTTAATTATATTCGTCTATATCGGCCTAGAAGTTAAGAGTTTCGGTATATATAAAGAATTATTATTTAAAGTCTCGATATTCTTTAGAGGTATTTTTTCCGGTGAATATAAACCCGAAGTAGGGGTTAAATCCGAAGACGTCGTCGAAATTATATTATATAATAATAGCTCGAAGGTAATTACCCTTTTTAACGAAGACTTATTAATTTTTAAATAATTTAACGATTAGGGGTAAATATCTTTATTATATTTCCCCTTCCCGTTAAAGTACTCCGATAAGAAGGTCTTCCCCCGAATAAAGTTTTAAACGGATAAATAATAAAGAAGGGGGATAATTACGCGAGTAAAAGATTATTTATTTACTTTTTATCTTCTTATCTTTACTCTTTTATATTATTATATTATCTTTTACTCGATTAATTATAATATAATTAAAGTTTATATATTACTATATACCTTTATTAGAGTTATAGTAAATATTATTTAATAAATTAAATTAGTTTCTAACCCCCCTCTTATATTTTTAATTAATTATAATTATTATAATCTCGTTAACCCTGAACTAGAAGTTACCTTTAAGAAGTATATCTACGCCGAATAAAACGAATAAGGAATCGAAGAAATTCGAATACTTTAAACCTAACTTCGTTATCTAATAACGAATACGGTATTATTATTTATTTACGATAGGGTTAGACTTTAAGTCGCCGAATTTTATTATATTTTTATTAATATCTTACTACGCACTGTCTACACTATACTCTTCGACGTAATTATTTATAGCGTTTACACCGTTAGAGGTTAATACTAATAAATTAATAATTTCCTAGATATCTAGTATTAATACGTTTATAATATCTTCTAATAAATAAAAAATAAGTAGGTCCTTTTAATCTTCGCTATTTATAGGATTAAAAATAGGAAGGGAGACTACATTAAAAGAGTCGCCTCTTTTAGAAATTATTATAATCGAGGCGCCCTAAAATTCGGGTAATTTATTTACTCCGTAGCGATAATAAGTCTTATATTATTAAATATATATTATTTTTACCCCGAATATTCTTTTATTAATCTTTATTTCATTTCTTTTAATATTTTTATTTATTTGTATTTATTATATTATAAATCTTAACTCATATATATTCGTACTTTTTTAAATATTTAAATTATTTATTACTTCTTTATTTAAATATAACGACCTCTTTATAGTAGTTATTACCCTCGAGATATTTTTTAAAGTCTAGAACTTCACTTTTAAATTAAATATTCTTCGATATTTATAACCCCCCTTAAGGGTAAATAGCCTTAAATTAAAATATTAATAACAATTATATATTCTCTTTATTATTAATAGTAGCGCTAATAATCTTCTTTTTAATCTCTTATATCTCGATAGGTTTAACGTCGACGGGCTTATTTAATTATAAATTATATAATATATATCTCCTTTATCTAGTTAATACGAAAGATATAGTAGAAGATTAAAATTATTAATAAAAGTCTAGAGTTAAGTACTAAGGGAGTATTAATACGTATAATTAAATTATTATCGGAATATTATAACTTTTAGGAGTCTTGAGTAAGAATAATTTTAAAAGAATATAATAACGCCGGGAGTTAGTAAAGAACCTCGTATAACCGAGCGACGAGTATTAAAAAGAAATATAATTATTTAAATAAGAAATAATTTATATATTTTTTATCTTTCTCTTTTTACTTATTTACGTTATAGTGTTACTCGTTATATTTAATTATAATATAGCTAGATTATTTATACTACTATTTACGTTTATAATATAATAGTATCCTCGTTATCTAATAACGAATATAGGGCGCCTCGGAGATTTAGTTAAATTATATACTCTATAATAATAACGAGTCTTATCTTATTAAATATATGATACTTTAGTATTAAATATTCTTTTATCGATCTTTACTTTACCTACTTTAGTTTATTTACTTCCTCGGATTCGTTTTTTCTAAAATCTTTACTTTCTTATTTCTTTATAAATTATATATTATACTAGTTATTATCTCGTGCCTTCTAATAATCATTAAGTTATATTTATCCGTATACGTCTTCGAATAGGAGAAATTAACTTATAGTTTTAAATTTAATTAAATTCCCTAAATTTAGATAAAATAAAGGTAATTAATTTATATTTACGATAATTAAAGGTCTTAAAGGCCGGCTCGTATCTTTAAAAGTAAATTAAAAGTTCTAGCGGAAACCTATTTAATTAATTTTATACGAAATTTTATAAAAGAATATATTTAAATAGAGGATTATATTAACCTCTTTACTTTTATATTAATTAACGATTTTATTAATTCGAGCGCCTTTAATCTAGTAAAGAAAGTTAAAGTAAAAGAAAGAATAATCGGCGGTCTAATAAAGCCCGATTAAATATAAAAGGGCGAGTCTTTTTAATAATAAATTTAGATACTTAACGGCGAATATTAAGTTTATAGCTTCGGGTATTATTTTATTAAAAATAATCCGGATACCCGAGTTAACTACGTTATAACGAGGAGAGAGGAAGATATTTTCTTTAACTCGAACGAGTCTTATATTACTACGCTCGGTATTTATAATAAATATTTTAATATTCTTTTATTATAATCGGCGCTCTCTAAGTATTTAACCGCTTGTATTCGGAAAAAGTAAACGAGCCCCGTTTATTATTATTAAAGGATATTTACTAATATCCGTCTAGCCTCCTATATATTATTAACGAGGTTTAATAAAAAGCGGATAATATCGATATTAAATTAAAGGAGTTATTAAAACCGTTAGATAAAAACCTTCTAATAATTATTATACGAGAAATAATAAGATTTAAATAGTAGATTAAAAAGTATATTAATAAGGGCGCTTAAGTTAATACTTTTTAAAAGGAATAAAATAAATAGGTCTTTTAATTCGTAAGATTTTAACCGACTCGCGATTAATTTTTAAATTATTAAATCCGTTAATATTTAATTAATCTTATAGTATATTAATTAACGAGTTTATAATTACGCCTAGTCCTTAAAACTAAAAGAATATTACTATCTTTAAATTTAATTCCGAATTTAATATTAATATTAATAATAAACTAAACCTTATATTATCTAGGAGGAAGAGATTATACGGATCGATATAATTTACGTTAAATAAGTTTTTAAGAATCGTCTTTTATTCGAAAGGTTATATTATATCCTCTAAATACTTTAACTTTAACGAGGTACGTAGTATTATTTAAAATACGTATATTAGATTTCCGGGGCAAATTTATCCTAATACTATAAAGAGAATCAGGTCTTTTAATAAATATAGAAAGTTTTTAGAAATTATTAAAACCTAAACTAAATATAAAAAGGAAAATCCGTCGATTAATTTAAGATATATTTATATTTAGACTTTATTATTTAAATCCGTTTAATACTAGAAGGCCTTAAAGGTCCTATATATAAAAAAAATAATTAAATATTAAACCGAGATCTCTATTAAAGCGACTCTAAAGAATAAAATTATAAGAGTATATACCTAGGGTAAAGATAATATTATAAAGAGGGTTAAAACTAAACCTAAGATAATACTATAAAGAAAATTAAAACCGAGGAGGGTAAAGTTACTACCGAGTTTAAAATAATACTATAAAGAGGATAAAGAGGGAGGAGGGTAGGTTTATTATTAAATTTAAAATAATATTATAAAGAGAATAAAGAGGGAGGAGAGTAAATTTACTACCGAGCCTAAAATAATATTATAAAGAGGATTAAAAGGGAGGAAAATAAATTTATTACCGAGCCTAAAAACTTAAAATACGAGAAAGAAGTCGTAAAGTAAATATTTTATTATACCGTTAAAGCTAGAACCCTAAGTGAAGGCGAAGTTAATAACGAAATTATATTTTTTTTTAAAAAGAAAGGCGCTACTCGTAAACCTAAAGATATTTTAACTACCGAAGTTATATCTATTAATACTATTATTTCTTTTTCTCCGACGATAGTCTTAGAGCCGTGCCCGTTCTATTTAATAAATATAAAAGTCTAAAGATATTCTAGTTACCGAAGTTATATCTATTAATACTATTATTTCTTTCTCTCCGATAATAGCCTTAGAGCCGTACCCGTTTTATTTAATTAATATAATAGTATTAATAATTTCTTTAACTAGGCTCTAAGGGCTTAAAGGTTTTTAAATAACTCGGATAATATTAATAACCTAACGGGTATCTCGGTTATAATAGATAGTATTTAATAACCAATTACTATAACGTAGGGATTAATAAATATATTCGATTATATACTAGACGAAATTATAAAGGCGAAGGGTAATAAAATTAATAATTTAATAAAACTCGAAAATCCGGTTTTAAATAGAGCGAATATAGCCTTAATTTAACCGCGTAAAGTAATATCTTCGTTTAATTATATATCTACCGCTTAAGTAAAAGTTTAAGTTTATAAATATAAATCGACGTCACTTCCTCTTTACTAGATTATAGTTACGAAGATAATAGTTATTATTATTGTTATTAAAATAGGAGTCAAATCTAAAGGACGTTAATTATAGGAGTTACGATATAGATAATAATAACTTCAAATCTATTATAAAGTATATCGAAGCGAAGACTAGCGCGGTGTTTATCGTTAAATATTATAAATTAAAGGCTTTAGCTTTCGTAATTAAATTATTTACTTTTAAGATATTTATTAATAGGGTTTATATTAATAGTATTTTAATATAAAAAGGAGACCGACTAGAATCCCGTTTAAGAAAGGATCACCGAATAAGTATTACGATAAATAATAACGATATATTTTTAATAGAGGCTATATCTACGGGCTTAATATTATAAAGATAAAATATTACTCGCTTTACGAGTTCTTTAATTTAATATTTATTTATTTTATTAATAACGTTAATAAACTAAATACTTATAATGTTTATAAATAGAAATTCTAGGATATCCTATTATTATTCGAGTCGGATAAAGTAGCTTTTCGAGTTGAACGAGATAATTATCCGAATCGGATATAATAATTATTTAAGTCGGATATAGTAAATATCCGAGTCGGATAAAAACTATACAAAAATACCTTATAACGAAAAATCTTATAATATTCTACGATTATCGTCCGCTCCTAGGGCGTTCTAGATAGCTTATAAGGTAGTTTAAAAACGAAGACGTAAAAGTTTTAAATATTATTATTAGCGAGAATACCGGGTTATATTTAGGCCGTTATAAACTCTTTATTTATAAAATTAAACTATTTATCGCCGTTAACCTACTAGTTATATTATCGACGTCGTCGATATTTTCTTCGTTATTATCTTTATTATTAATAGTACTGCTATAGCTAGAATAGGTATTATTAATAATAATAAAAGTAAGATAATTAAAAGGAGAAATCTTATTAATATTACGCGAAGATTAGACGTATCTCGTATAAATATCCTAAACTAGGTACTAGTAGAGGCGGTAGGGGTTAAGGTATAAATATAAATAATAATAACTCTAACGGATATAAAGGAAAAGATAGTTACGATAATATAGTCTATAGTAAATATTAGTAGTGAATATTAGATATTAAATAATAATTAAATTTAAAGCTTGATAATAGGTATATTATACTAATAGAGGTTAATATATAATTAATTTATTAAACGTACTTCGAGTATATTATTAATAAATTAAATATATTGTCGGGGCTAGTAATATACTATCTATAAATAATAAATACTAACTATATTAGGAGTATAGTATCGGTAAATAAAAGTTATTAAATTTATTAATAAGTTATTAATAATAACCCCGAGTTATTAAATTTATTAATAGGACGCTACCCGGACCCCTAATTTACTAAACCTATTAATAGGATACTACTAGTCTTATTCGTAATTTAAGGCTACTAGTAGGACGCTATTAACCCTATCCGCGCGGTTAGTAACTAGAGTTTTAATAGGAGTTTTTGAGATTTACCGATATATCTCTCCGTCTCTTTAACTACGTATAATTAAAAGTGGACTAATAAAGAGATCGAGAACCGGTATATAAATAGGGATAATAGTCGGATACTAAAAAACTATATCCTAGGTAGAGACTATATAATATTTAAGAAAATATCCCCTAAACTTAAAGCTATCGCCTCTCTTTTCAAGAAATATAAAAGGGTAAGTATATTAATTATATTTTTATTCACTAAGATAATTCTAATAGTAGAACGGGTGAATTTTTCTTTTCTTTAAAATCTCTAATATAGAAGAGCCCGAACTCGTTTCTTTTACTTTATTAAATTTAATCTTCTCTTTTCTAGTTAACTCTTTTATATTAATATTCATTTACTATAGTACGTCCGAGAGGAGATTAAATTTAAAATACGAATATTCTTCGGGACCGATAAGAAGAGGGACGCGGCTAAATACGTATTTATATATAAAATTAATTATAATAATATATTACTAGAGAAGGATAAGTCTAATATTTTAATTAAATTTATATATTAGATAAGCGTGGGCTTAAATCTAATTTATATAATTATAATTATTCTGTGTGAGCCCCTTTACTCTGTCGGGATATATAAGTAAATACCGAAGAAAGCGTATTAAATAAAGTAGAAGGAGGAAGTATTCTATTATATATTAAATATTAATACCGAAATCGAGGAGTATATAAACGTAAAGCGTAAATCGAAGATAGATTTTAAAGAGGACACGTTTAAGATTATTAATACGGCGAATATAAAAGGCGTAGGAGGCGCCGACGGAGGTAATAATACTAGAAAGAGTAATAATACTAAGAATATTAATAATATCGCGGCGTTTACTATTAATATAGAAAATATTATTTAAGATAATATTATGTATATGAGGAGGAAAAGCGGTTAAAGTAAATAGATATAAGAATAAACCGCCGTTAATTAAATTAAACCTTCTTATATTTCTAAATTATTAGATATTTAGACTTAAATAGGAGCTAAGAAACTTATTACCTCTCTACGCGCTTTTCTATATAATAATATTTATTTTCTATATAATAATATTTATTATAATACGTTATTATCGTTTACGATTCTAATCCTCTACTCTATTATATTTAGGAATAATAATAAAAAACCGAGTATTATATCTAGCCTAGATCTAGGTCTAGATCTAGCCTAGATATTCTTTAAATACTCTTTAGATTTAATCTAGATTTTATTTAATCCCTAAACTCGCTATTAAGGGCCTACGCTTTTAATATTTTAATTATATCTACCGTTATTTAATACGGTATTTAACTATATATTCCTTAATTTTCTCTTAGATTTACGATCGATATAGGACCCCGGAAGTTAAGGGTTATTAACGAAAACCTTTAAAATAATAACGGAAAAGGAATATTAATTTACGAATATATTATTTAGTATATTTATAATTTTTATAAAGAAGAAAGAAATACCGTCCTCTTAATCGTTAAAGAATATACTACTCTCGATTTAAAGATATAAATATATAGATTATACTATTAATTAAAAATAAACGGTACTAAAGATTTTTAATTCCGAGGACGATAAAGGGGAAGATAACGACGGGGCGAATAATACTTAAGACGGTATTAATATAAAGTTTATTTTTCGAGCTCCTCTACTAAATAACTAATATATAATACTTTTAATATTCGAATAAAATGGTTATTAATAATAAGATACTATTTATACTTTAAAGCGGGTAGGTAATAACGGTAGTTTTATTATTAATAAAATTCTTAAACCCTTTAGGCTCTTTATACTTTAACTTTATTTATATTAAAACCGACGATATTATTATTAAACCTCTCTACGAGTTTATAGTATATATTTTTATTCTTAACCCTTTTATTTTCCCCCCGCGGTTAATACCGAAAAAATCTATAGTTAATATCTATATTATAGGTATCGGAGTGGATAACTAGAGATTATTACCGGTTAAAGCCGTCCGGCCCTTATAAACTACGATTATAAACGATATAAATAACGATTCCCTACTACCCGAGCGAGTATTATTATCGTTACCGCCGTCTTTATTTTTATTTTATTTATTATTATCCTCGCCCCTATTTATACCCTCTTTTTAATTATTATTATCCTCGTTATTTTAAGAGTTATCGCTAGTATAACCCCCGCCTAAACTTTAAATTATATCGCTACTCTAAATTATAAAAGTGTAGGAGAGGGCTTACCCTTTTAATTATTTTAAAATAAACGGAATATTTTACCGATAATTAACGACCGCGAGTTAATTATTATTATTATCGAGAAGGGTCTCTAGAGGCTGAGTATATAAATTTAATACGAATATAACGATATAACTCTTATATCGACGGGTATAATTAAATAGCGTAGAAGCCTATCTAGTAGTATAGACGGAAGAAAAGTATAAATTTAAAATACTATTATTATTTATACTTATACTCTCGACCGCGTTAAATTTAATTATTTAAGAGATCGCTAGTTCTTTATTTAATATTACTAGCGTAATAATACGAGGAAAATTATATATTTTAAAGTAACGCGTAATTCTATTATTAATAACCTTTCGTTAATTAATCGGGATAGATTAAATCGGAGTTAATATAATTTCGATTCGGGCTACGAGACCGTTAAAGGAAATCGGATATTATTAGGTATACTCTTTATAAATTATAATTACGTACTCGTAAAAGAATATAACGAGCCTAGTTATATTATTAGTAATACTCTTAATATTTAATAACTTCGTATTAAGTATTATATCACCTCGAACTTTCTCTAAAAACTTTATTATAATAATATCGGAGGGGAGACCTAAGATACGGACGGTATAATAAATATTATATTTATTATTATTAGGGGTAAAGCGTACTTTATATTTAAAAAAGTTAAAGAATTATAAATTCTTTACTTTAATTTCTCGCCGGTTAATTTTTATAACCTAGTAACGTTTTTTTAGGTCGAAGAAATCCGTATTTCTTTAAAAAGTAATACGGACTTCTTCGACTTAAAGAAGTATTATTAGGTTATAAAGATTAACCGGCGAGAAGTTAGAATAAAGAATTTAATTCTCCCTAAAATAACGTAGTTTAATAGAATTAATATATCGGTAGTTTTCTTTAAAGCCTTAGGGATTATTCCCGCTTCTTTAATAATATTTATTAAAGATAGTAGATAATTTAATATCTTTATTACCTTTAATACTTTATTTACGTTCTATTTCTAAAGTAATAAAATTATATTATTTACCTCGGCGTTAAACGTAGCCTCTTTTTATATATTAATAATAATAACTTTATCCTAATTATTAGACGAGAAAGATATCGACGCCGAGACTAATTTATTAGGCGATAACGAATACTACTCCGAAGAGTTATTATATTCTAAGGAGGGTATACGGATATTTTTAATAATTAATATTATTACCGTTTTAATTATCTTAGTGGCCTTATCTAATTTCTTACTATTACTATCGTTAATAAAATAACGAATATAGGCCGAGTCCTTTATAGAGTTTAATAAAAATAAGTTAATTATATTTAATACCGGTTAAGTATTCTCTAGTAGTCCTTTAAAGTTAGATAAATTATTATAATTATTATCGAGTAGAGTTATATCCTCCTCCGAATATTTCGTTTTTCTAACGTCTTCGTTAGAAGCCGAAAAGTTAATTAGGTTTTCCGTTTTAATTATTACCGTCTCCGGTACTTTATTATAATTAGGGCCGCGGACGGAGAATAATCTACTATTATCGGATATAATTTTGGTTATCGAGAGCGCGAAAATAATATCGAAAGCTTTATATAATTTATTCTTAATTTATAAGAAATTATCCTCGTTTAATAGTACGTAAAGGTTTTAGCCTAGATTTAGTCTAGATTTAAACTAAATTTAAATTAAATTTAAATAAGATTTAAATTAAACCTAAAACGCTAGAAGACTAGTTTAGTATTAATATATTATATATATAAACACTCTTTTTTATTACTTTTTAATATTTATTTTTATTTAAGCCCGTTATATAAGACCTAGAAATCCGTTAATTACGATATTAATTATACTATAAACTATACTCTAGGTTATTTCTAGTACGGTTTAATAATTATATTACGTAAAATTATAGTAGTATAGGCGGTTAATATATAGATTTAAATATTAAGTATTAACCGTCCTTCTAAAAACGATTTCTTTAAATATATTTATATATAATAACCTAAAGACCTCTTTATCTATCGTTTTATTCTTTTAATAATTTTATTTAAATATCGCCCGATATTTACGGTATATTAGGTTAGATTTAATTTAATTTATTATAAAATCTATTATACCTTATTATAACTAGTTATTTAAATTACGCGAATCATTATACCCTCTTTACTTTATAATTATTATTAAATTTATTTATTTATTACTATTATCGCGTTACGGCCCCGGCGCGTATTATTTAAATATAATACGAAATTACTTAAAGTTAACTAGATTATCCGGGATATTAAAAGAATACCCGTATTAACTTATAATACGAATATTAACGATATATTATTATAAACTAAAGAGTTTATTAATAAATATCGTTATTTAAGGGATATATTTAAATACTAGCGGAATTATAAAGACGCGCTTAAAGTAGAAAGAATTTAATAGGGTAAATATTTAATATTTAATTTTAAGAAGTAAATCGAGGTCTAAGACTATCTAGGCTTCGGCGAATAAATATATATCGGTATTATTATATATTAGGGGGACTTTAGTTAGGTAATTAAAATTAAAAATAACTTTAATAACGTACTACCTCCTAATTTATAAAATTAAATAGTAATAGTAACCGGCTCGAACGATACTCTTCTTAAATAAAAAACTAATACCGTTTATAATCTTTCCTTTTTTCGGTCTTTTTAAATTTTTAAAATCGATTATATACTAAGCTAGCTTATATCACGGAATTTTATATATAAGATCCGGTTTTTAATAATCTCCGCGTATCCACCGGACGAAGAATTTAGTATAGTTTATTTACGATTCGCGTTATTTTAGGGATATTAAATAGCTCGTTATTTTATAACGGACTCGATACTCGATTATCTCTTTTATATAATAGAGGAGGACGCGTATTATATAAATATCATAGAAGATAAGGATTTATAGAATAATATTTAATATTTCTAAGACCGGGGTATAAATTTAATGAAAGGTAAATTTATTATAAATAATAATTTTAATTAACTATATCCTTTATTCTTTAATATGAATTTAATTTAAAAGATAGATTTACTTTTATTAGGATTTTAAATTTATTTCTTTCCTCCTCCGTTCTTCCCTCTTCTAGGTATTTAATATATTATAAATAAAAACCTATTATCGCGCCCGAAGGAGCTCGAAAAAAAGGAGCTATTATAGAAATTAATATTAAAAGTATGTTCGTATTTATTTATTATTTCCCGTTTTCTTTATTTCGAGATTAACCTCTCTTTTTTATAGTTTTAAAATATCGCCTTTCTCTTAATACCTTTTATTAAGACTTAATCCGTTTATTAATAATAAAAAGATTAAAGAGCCGGACGAAGCTCTTAGGCTTTAATAATAATAAAAATGATTTATTATTATTATTATAGAAATAGCCTCCGAAGAAGTTTTTATTTAAGAAGCCTCGCGAATCCCCCGAGCCTTTAAAGGAGTCCTCCGAGTAATTAAACTAAAAAGATAAATTCGTATTTAAAGAATCCTCCGAACTAGCTACTAATAATAATAAAGATAATAATAAGGTTAAAGAAGAGAAGGTAGAGTTAACTATAATATATAAATAATAATTAATCGATATCTTCTTTAGTAGTATTATATTTATTAATTACTTTCTTAACTTTAAAAAACTTAGTAATAATTATTTATACGAATATATTTACGATAATATATAGGAATGTATTATTATATTCGCGAAAATCGTCTACCCTAATAATTCTTATAGTAATAATATAATAATAATTCCTAGAATATTAAAGTTAAACTATTATTAATAGTGGCTCTATATATTTATAATTATACAAAATAACGAAGAAGATTTAGGATACTATAATATTCGTCTAGACTATATAAATAAATATAGAAAATATAAAATTTATAATTTTATTTATTAAGCTCTTTAATTAATTCTAATTATATAAAGACCTATAAAGTTATAGGCGCTATCGTGTTCTATCGTTATTTATACTAGAAATAGGTAGAGATTTAATATAAATAGAAGGAGCCGTTAGTAAAGTCTTAGTATTATTATAAAAACGCTCCTACGGGCTCTAAATATCCTACGAATCGATAATTCTACGAATATTTATATTCACCGGGCTTAGAGGTTATTTATATTATATTAATTAATAAACTTAAATTATTCCTTATCCCGCCGCCCGATCTCGGTATTTAGGTTAGTGAATTAAAATCGGTAATCGATTTTAAAGACCTAGAGGTATAACTTTTAATTATTAATATAATAATAAAAATACGGCTATATTATAAATAAAAGGGCGACGAAGAGTTTAGCGACGATATATAATAAAAAGGACCCTAAAATAATATAATTTAAAAGTAAAAAAGTATTAACCTTATATAATATAATTCCCCGAGCGCAGTAAATATATCGCTATATATAATTATTATACGATAAATATAGTTAGTCTTTAATAAGGTTTTTAACGAAGAATATAAATATCCCTATATAAAATAAATGAAAAAAGAGATTATAGAGGAAGTAATCTATTATTTCTAATACAACTTCGTGATCGTAGGCGAATATAATAGGGTAAGAAATTTAAATAAAAGTTTATATTATCCTCTTTAAAAGATAAAGAAGACTCGCTCTAAATATAACTTTTATTTTATAATTATATTTAGAACGATTATTAATTAAAACTTAAAGGATATTATAGCCCCTCGGACTACTATAGAAGATACTTACTAGAATAATTATTAATTCGGTTATTAACGCTTCGGACCTATTAATTTAGAAAAGTCTACGAGTACTATTACCCGATATATAAGAAAACTAGAGTATAGGAGAGATTTATTAAAGTAATAAATATCCTCGCTAATATACTCCTTTATACCTCGATATTACGATATAAGAAGAGTAATTAAATTAGATATATTTTATAACGTTTAAAAAACTTTATTAAAAAGACTTTATAGTTATTTATTTATTAAAACTCTAGCCGCGATTTAGGTCTACTATTATTAATTAGAAAATTATTATACTAGAAAGACTTTAATAGTAGTAAGACTACCGGAGGAATATTAGGATTATAATACCTCTTTCCTATATTAACGTCTTTAATATTTAATTTTGGTTTATTCTAATATAGTATTTATTATACTACGGGTTCTTTAATTATATAAATTTCTACTTACCCTCGTTATCTCCTCTAAAACTCTTAATAAGAAGTAGATTAACGATACGACCGCGGCCTCTAATATAAATAAAAATAATAATCGGATATAAAAAGATTATATCCTAAATAGGGACTATATAATATTTAAGAAGATATTCTTTAAATTTAAAATTATCGCCTTTATTTTTAAGAAATATAAAGGGGTAAATATATTAATTATATCCTTATTTATTAAGATAATTTTAATAGTAGAATAAGTAAATCTTTCCCTTCTTTAAAATTTTTAATATAAAAGAGCCTAAACTCGCTTCTTCTAATATATTAAATATAGTATTCTCTTTTCCAAATATAGTATTTAATATTAACTTTTCTTTATTATAGTATATCCGAGAGGAGTTTAAACCTAAAATACGAATATTCTTCGGGACCGATAAGGCGAGAGTTATAATTATATACGCGTTAATATAAAAGATTAATTATGATCGTAAGTTAATAGAGAATAATATACTTAATTTTCTAATTAAATTTACGCGGCAGATAGGCGTGGGCTTGAATTTTATATATATAATTATAATTATTCTATGAGCCCCTCTACTCTATCGGGTTATATAAGTAAATACCGAAGAAAATATATTAAATAACCTAGTTAAAGGAAATGTTTTAATATATATTATATATTAATACTAGAATTAGGGAGTATATAAAGGGGAAGTAGAAATCGAAGGCGGATTTTAGAGTAAATATATTTAAGACTATAAATACGGCGAACGCGGAGGGTATAAAAGGCGTTAACGGAGGTAATAATCCTAAATATAATAATAATACTTAGAATATTAATAATACTACGGTTAGTAATAATATTAAGGAAAGTATAAAGACGATTTAAAAGAATAATATATATATTAAATAAAAGCGCGGTTAGAGTAGTTACGGATATAATATTTAATTATTTTAATAAAGCGTTCTTACGTTTTTAAATTATTAGATATTTAGACTCGAGTAGGAGCTAGGAAACCCATTACTCCTCTATATAATTTTATATATAATAATATTTACTATAATATATTATTATCGCTTACGATTCTAATCCTTTATTCTATTATATTTAATACGATAATAAAAAACCGAGTATTATATCTAGTCTAGATCTAGGCCTAGATCTAGTTTAAATATTCTTTAGGTTTAACCTAGATTCTATTTAATCTCTAAACTCGTTATTAAAGGCCTACGCTCTTAATATTTTAATTATATCTACCGTTATTTAACGCGGTATCTAATTATATATTCCTTAACCTTTTTTTAAATTTACGATCGATACGGGGCCCCGGGAATTAAAGGCTACTAGTAAAAACCTTTAAAATAATAACGGAAAAAGAATATTAATCTACGAATATATTACCGAGTATACCTATAATATTCATAAAGAAATTAAAGATATTATTTAAATCTAGGTTTAGTTTTAGTCTAGATCTAGCCTAAATCTAACCTAAATTTAAAGAAATATATTTTTAATACTTCGATTATCCCTACTATTATCTATATAGTAATACGTTATTATTTATATAATTTAAATATAGTTGAGATAGGTTAGATTTAATTATATTCTACTATATTATATTTCGCTTATTAATAACCTGCGAAATATATAAAATACGTATTTTACACCGATTAAATAACGATTTTACAAAACTATTTTTCCGGATTTACCGATACGAGATTAGTAGTACTAATAATTTAAATCTAGATTTATTTATTTAGGGAACTTAGAGGCCGGCGATATTTAAATTAATAAAATAAATATCTATTAAACCTAAAATATAACTAGTATTAAATAGTTATACTCTATCGTTATATATACCGTAAGATACTATAGTAAAGTTAATTTAAAATATTAATTTACCGAAGATAATAATCTTTAAATATAATTATTCCTAAATAAGGAGTATATTATTAATATAATCTTTCTTAATATATTCTATATAATTATATTATTATAGTATAGTTTTATTTATCTTAACTTAGCCTAATTTATTTTAGATTTAATTTAAATTTAAACTAGTTTCCCTATTTCTATCCTAATATAGTTAGGATAGAAAATAAATAAATACTTTATATACTAGTTTTTATTTAGATAGTAGCTGGCCTTACCCTAACTTTCGTTCTTTATCTTTTATTTTAGCCTACTCCTATACTATAGCTAGACTATAATTTAATAAATTTAGTCGTTAATTTAATAAACCTCTAGATATTAATCCCGTCTTTTAATATTATAAAAAATTAACTACCTAGTTAGTACTCCTTAATATTAAGATAATTATTATAAAGGATTAACCCCTTAACCCCGAAAACCGCGTACGATAATTCCTCGTCGAAGTTTAGAATAATCCTACTAGCTTTCTTAATACCTTCGATTATTTATATATTTAAATCGAGAGTAATTCTTTATTAAATACTTTATCTTTATCTACGCCTCCTCCTCTTCCTCCTACACTAGATACGTAATCTTTAATTTATATTATTATTTAAATAATGGCCTAGGTCGTATTTATTATAATTTAAATTATACCTTAGCCCCCGCCTTAAGTATTTAATAAGAATACTCTTAGTAATACTATTATTATAGGCCTACGCTCGTTTTTTTTTTAAAATATTTAATAATTTACCCCCTCGCGATCTCGAATACCTTTTAGATCCGAAAAGTTTTTAGATATCTCGGAATATAAAGAGGACTAGGATAAATTAGATATTTAAGAGTAAATATTAATATAATAGATATATATAAATTATGACCGCTACTTTACCGATAGTAATAAAATCGTTTATATAGAGTTTAAATTAGTTATCGGTAAAAAGGCCTCTAATTTAATAAACCGTTATTAAAAGGAGGGTCTTTATACTTTAATTAACTTTATTAATTAACGAAAGAAGTTACGGGAAATATATAATAACCCGTTTAAATAAGAAGATACTCGGAATTATATCTAGAAATTTAAATAAAACTTTATATCTTTTAATAAATATTTTAACCTCGTCTCCTAGAAGAAGGAATATTCTCGAATAAAGAACGAATCTTTAATTAACGTTATAAAATATAATATTAATTATATTATTTAATAGGCCTTTATCTCCTAGAGGAAAGTTAATAATTAACGGTTATATACTTTCGATAAGTACGTCCGTATATACTCCGAAATCGACTAAGAATTTTAATAGATTAAGTACTATCTATCTCGCTAAAGTATTACTCCTATTAAATTAGGATAAATCTTAAAGAGGTTTATTATACCTCTATTAATTTCTATCTTTATAATTTATTTTAATATAACGAGTATTTCTATCCCCGTTATTAGATTAATTTTTATTATTTTATTTAAGGAGTTAATAAATCTTAATTCGGCCTAAATTATTATTAAAAGTAAATTAATAAAAACCCCGGTTATTAAAGTTATCTATAAGAAATAGAGACTTTACTTTTATTATAAATCGCTTAAATATAATATAAGAGTCTATTTAATTAAATTAACTAGCCTCCGATCTAATATTATAATTATCGTCGATAACGACGAGAATATTATAAGAGGAGTTACCCTAGACGCGGGAAAAGAATAATCCCGGTATAAAGTCGCGTATTAAGATTATAAGTATTTAAAACCCTATATATACTTTCTTATTTATCGATTATATTATTTGATTTACCTTCGTTACTAATTAAGTTTTCGTTTAAATTTATTATATAGTTTTTTAAAACCGACTCTACTTTTCGTAATAAGTATATAGTTATTTTTTATTAATTACGGAATAATTAGTCCCGAATTTAAATTAAAGCCTTAATTAATACTAGTATATCCGGTTATCTTTTTATCGATTATAATTTTATATATACCTAGTATCTACCCCTTCGTTTTCTTCGTTATTTTTATATCGTCCGACTCTTTAATAATATACCTACTATTATAGGACGTATTATTTATATTATAAAAACGATTTTAAATATTTATAATTATTAGGAACGAATAGTTTTCTTTATTACTAAACTTAATTAATACCCCGTCGTAATCGGTTTATTATATCTCTATCGTTATAAAACTACTACCGATTTCTTAAATAATTTCTTAACTTTCGTTTTATATTTTTATTTAAGAAATTATACCCTTAATCCCGTAAAAATCTTCGTAGAAAATAAACTCTTTTTTATACCTTAAGAAAGTTTCTAGATTTAAGAATTTTAGTCTTTAGTTTTATTCGATACCTATATAAAATAAACCCCGATTTAAAAGGAGTCGCTAGTATATAGAGAGCCGTTATTATTTATAAACGATAATATTATTATTAAATAATTAATTCCGATTTAAGAGAAGTTACTTTAACTTTAAACTTATTAATAGTATATTTAATCCTAGGTTTATAAAAAGTAAACCTCGATTTAAGAAGAGTTAACCTAGTTTTAAATTTATTAGAAATAAATCTAATCTTTAATTTAATTTAATACTCGTATAAAATAACCTAAAACTTAAAAGGAGTTACTTTAATTTTAAGTTTATTAATAATAAATTTAGATTTAAAAGGAGTTTTCCCCGCTCTAGTCCTAATTATTTATTCCTATAAGAACTAGTTATAATAACGAGTATAATTATATCGTTACTATTATTAAATAAAGAAAGATATTTAAAATTAAATATTATAGCCTAGCCTCGCTTCGTTTTAAGTCCTAGTATTAAGAATAACGAACTTAATACCTAGTTACTTTTAATATATACGAGATAAGATCTCGATTATTTACCCGGCTCGTTAGGCCTAATAAATAAACCGTATTTAATTTATTATTTATAAAAATCGATCGATTTTTAAGTATTTTAGAAGAAATGTCGACTTTAAATACCTAATTTCATTAAGAATTTAAATTTTATAAACTTAAACCCCGCTTTAATTAAAATCCTAAATTAAGTATTTACGATTAATTCTAAAACCGAGTTATATTTAAAATAAATAAGGAGTTCTACCTCGTCGTTATTATTATTTAAAAAAAGTTTTAAGTTTACCGAGATAATAAAAATATTAATTTAATTACGATTCTACCTACGTGGTATTATAAATTCTTAGATATTTTTTTAAAAAAAGACGTTAATACTTTACTCTTATATCGATTATACGATTATATTATTAAGTTTAAAGAAGGGCTATAACCTCCGTCGTTTAGTTTATATAATATAAATTATAATAAAATCCTAGAACTCCGCCGTTACCTAGATAAAAACCTTAATAAAGATTTTATTCGAGTTAATCGGTTTTATATTATATTCTTTATCCTATTTATAAAGAAACCTAGCGGAGGTCTATATTTCTATATTAATTACCGAGGGTTAAATATTATTATTATAAAGAATAAATATTCTTTACTTTTAATTTTAGAAACCTTAAATCGATTAAATCGTATTAAGGTATTTTTTAAATTAGATATTATATCTACTTTTAATCGCCTCCGCGTTAGGGAGGGCGATAAAGAGTTTATAATATTCTATACCCGATTCGGTTTATTCGAATATTTTATTATATTATTTAGATTATATAATAGCCCTACTTTATTCTAATATTATATTAACGATATTTTTCGTAAATTTCTCGATAAGACCTATATTATATACCTCGACGATATTTTAATTTATAACGATATTAAGGAAGAGTATAAAATCTATATTAAATATATCCTTTAAAAACTCCGCGAGGCGGGGCTCTAAATAAATATTATTAAATATAATTTCTACGTTAAGAAAGTTATATACCTAGGATTAATTATTATTATTAAAGAGATTAAAATAAATTTAAAGAAAATTAATATTATCTTAAATTAACTATAACTAGTTAATATTAAGGATATTTAAAATTTCCTAGGATTTACTAACTTCTATCGGTGTTTTATTTATAAATTTAATAAACTCGCTATATTATTTATAGCCCTAATTAAAAAAGGTACTATCTTCGAGTAGAATACTCGATATTAAATAACTTTTAATACCTTAAAAAAGGTTTTTACCTCCGATATTATCCTAGTCTATTTCGACCCTAATTATAAAATTATAGTAGAAATAAATATATCTAATTACGTATCTAAAGGGGTCTTATTCTAGTATAATAATTAAAATATTCTTTATCCTATTATTTACTTTTTAAAGAAATATAATTTTACCGAGTATAATTATAAGATTTATAATAAAGAGTTTATAGTAATCGTCCGTATATTTAAGGAATAACGTTTTAAACTAAAGAGATCTACTCTTTTTATCGAAATAATATCGGATTATAAAACTTTTAAATATTTTATTTTATTTAAAATATTATCTCGTCGTTAAGCGAGATAAAGCGAGTTTTTATCCCGTTTTAATTATAAAATTACCTACCGGCCTAATAAAGAAGGTAGTAAACTTAATATATTAATATATTAGTTAAGAGACCTCTCTAAAGAAGGGGATAAATTAGATTTTAAATATTAATATTAATATTAAATAATATTAAAAAGAAAAAACCTAACCCTAGAAATCTTTAAAAACTATATTTATAATATATTATTAAATATAACGACCCTAGCCTTAGTCCTAGTTATTTTAATTATATTAATAATGGATTAAAAAATTCTTATCTAGCCCTTTTAGTTATACCTCGTTTTAATTTATACGACCGCTATAAACCTCGATATAAATATTAATCCGGAACTATAAACCCCGTTTATATTTTACGAGTTTAAACTCGATAAAGATTAATTTATTAATTTAAATAAAGACTTATACGATACCCCGATTTATTAATTATAGGATATAATTAATTAAACCGATCGATTCGCTCTTAAAGTCCTAGAAATACTATATTCTAAAACGCGCTATTATAGCGGAATTCCCCTCGTTAAATATAAATATAAAGATAAAGTTCTCTACTTTTAAAGAAAGAGATATATTCCGAATTTTAATAAACTACGCCTTCGTCTAATCTAACTAGTTTATAATAATATTACGGGTAATTACTTAAGTCGTATTAAATATTACGAATTAATTAATCGGGCCTATTAATAACCTAATATCTATACTACTATTTAACGATTCGTTAAGAATTATTATATATACCGAAGAATTAAATCTTCCCGTTAGTGTATTTAAAAATAGCTACGCTTATTACCGCCCCTATAATAATATTAAAGAAATATCTCGATGGATTATATAGGTCCCCTACCGCTTTATATCTTTATAGAAATTATTTATTAATATATTCTAGTTTTCGTAGATCGCTTGACTAAGATACGGTACCTAGTATTAATTATATCGATAAAAGTAGACGAAGCCTACGACGCTTTTTATTAAAATATATAGAAACTCTATAAGTTACTAGATATTTTTATTTCGAATTAAGGATTTTAATTTATATCGGAGTTCTAGGAGGCCTTATATAAATATTTTAGAATTAATTAATATATATCTACCGGGTACTATCCTTAGACGGATAATTAAACCGAATAATTTAATATTATAATAAAATACTACCTCCGTATATACGTTAATTATATATAGAATAATTAGGTGAAATAACTCCCTAGAGCGGAGTTTTTTAATAATAATACTAATTCTTCTAATACTTTAGCCTCGCCTTTTTTAGTTAATTATAATTAATATTTATATATCGGCTTCGAGCCTACCGAGCCTTTATTTTAAAATCTTACTATTTAAGTCTATACCTATTTAATTATTATTAATAAATTCGTAATATAAATAGAAGCCTTAAACGATTACCTCCGCGATAAAATATTTATTATTTAAATTATTTTTAAATCCTCGGCTAACTAACGAAGGCGCCTATATTTAATATATTTAATAAATAACTAAATATAGTTAAATATTAAGAATCTAAATATTATATATTTTTTAATTAAACTCGACGATTATAATATCGGCCCCTTCCGAGTCTCTAAAGTTTTCGATAATCCTTTTATAATTTAGTTAGATTTTTTATATTTAATAAAAATTTACCCCGTCTTTTACGTTAGTTTATTATAATTAATAATTAATAACTCTTTATCTAGATAAATCTAGTTTATCCGAGAACCTATAATTACCGAAGATAATTAACGAGAGTAATATATTAACGGTATTTTAAATTCTAAATATAATCGCCGTTATAGTCTACTTTTATTAAAATACTACGTTAATTAAGAAGGCTACGTCGTTATATAAGAACCCTTTTATTACTTTACCCGTTATTAATAATTTATTAATAAGTATTATATCTCGAATCCTAGCGCCGCTAGCCTCTACGAATTACTATATATTATTTAAAGATACTAGTATAAAGAACCTTTATTATTTTTATTCTAGTCCGATTTTTAAGAAATTAACCCCCGTTTATATTATAGTTTATTCTTTATCCGTTATTATCCCCTCGGTTATTATTCCGTATCGGCTTCGACCGATACTTCGTATTATTATATAAATAGATAGTACCCTATAGCCTAGCCCCGCCGTTATTATTTATAAATAATAATATTAACGCCTAGTTTTATTTATATACCGCCGTTTATTCCCCGTTTTATTTTTTATCTATTACTATCGATAGCTCGAATACTCCGACGCGCTTTTATCTTAATTATTTCGTAACCCTAAATAAGATTTAGGTTACGAAATTTAATTAATCGAATTAATTATTTATTTATCTCGTAGGAGCTCGACCTTAAAGAGGGGGTTATTATTATAATATAATTTTATTTACTTTAACCTAGCCTAATCTATTTTAGATTTAATTTAAATTTAAACTAATTTCCTTATTTCTATCTTAATATAGTCGGGATAGGAAATAAATAAATACTTTATATATTAACTCCTATTTAGATAGTAGTTAGCCCTATTTTAATTTTCGTTCTTTATCTTTTATCTTAGCCTACTCCTATATTATAGTTAAATTATAGTTTAATAAATTTAATTATTAATTCAATGAACCTCTAGATACTAATCCCGTCCCTTGATATATATAGGTAGTATAATAAATTATTAAAACGAGACTAGTTCTTCGAGCTATTTATATAAATATTATATAAAATAAATTTATTTAATAAATTACTAGACTAGAGTTAAAATTAGTTATTAATATTATTTTTTAAATTTTGAGCTCGACTATAAAATCGATTATTATAAAAGTAAAGTTAATAAGATTATAAATTACTACGACTAGTATTTTGTAATATTTAACGTTACTAGTTTATTTAATTTATTATATTCTTTATTTAATTATTACTAGCTTAATTATTATTAGTATATAAATTAAGATATATCTTTAATTGAAAGGATATCTTTATAATTTCGATTTATATTTAAATAAAGTTCCTCTCTATAATCTTTTTATAAAAAAGTAGATTATTCTTTTTCTATTCGTCTTTAAATAGTTTCTCGATTTATATATTAATATATCTAGCCTTATTTATTATAGTATAGATTTTTTTTAGAGATCGGTTTATAGTAGTTATATTCTTAACGGTTTTTCGTTTAACTTCGTTATTAATAAGGCCTTTTATTTATTAATTAAGAAAGATATTTAATAGAGAAGATTTTATTAAAGATAATATATAAGTAGTAGAACGATTCTTTACTCCGTACTTCTATATTAAATTAATAGTATAAATATAATATATAGTAAGGGTCTCTTCCGGCTTTTAACGAAACTCTATTAATTTAATATCGAACGATAACGGGAGCTCTTTAACTACTTTTAATAAAAATCGTTCTTTAAGAAATAAAGTGAATTATTCTATAATTTTATCTATAAGAACTTCGGTATCTATAAATTTACTAGTATCGGGATTTATTTTTAACTAGTTATCAATATCCTTTATAAATAAAAGATTAAAGTATTTAAAAAAGATATTAAGCGAGACTTTATTATTATCTATTTTAAAATCTTCGAGTTTATAACGAAATAGTTTAAATTACTAGGTTACCGAGATATCTTTATTTATAAACTTTTTATAGAATATAAATTTATATAATTTATTAAACGATATTTTAATATCGAGAGGGGAAAAAAGTACTAAAAATAAAAAATCTTCGAGCGAGGAGAATACCGGATTATTAAATAATATTTTATAATCTAGGAACGAGTTAGATTAGTAGTTAAACGAGGGAGTATTAAAATTTAAAATAATTACTAATTTTTCTAATAAAGATACTAGTTTAATAAAAATATACTATATAATATTAAAGAGGGTAGTTATAATAAATTAAATTTCTTAACGAATTTTTTAACAGTATATATATTAGTAGAATAATTATTATTATTAAATAATAAATAACAATCTCTTTACTAGGCTATTTAGTATATTATACTATAATTATTAATAATAAATAATATTAATAAGGAGTACGTTTATAGGTTTAGAAGGATAATAGTTCTATTATACTATGGATTTCTATTAAGTAGTAGTTTATTAACTAATACCGCCCCCGTACCTTCCGCCAATGAACTATATAGGCAAAGGGGGTGTCTCTGTAGTGCCACCCTAGATATCTACCAAGACGGCGGGCTGAGCCCTACCGCTAGCCCTATCGGGACTAGGGTGACACTAGGATTCTGGTATATCAAGGCCAAATCCTCCGTAGAATAATGAACATCTTTCACACCACATACTATTATATTGACCCCTTGTCAGCGCAGCAAGGTTGGCACTTGGCTGGAGCATGTGGGATATCTTTCCTATTGGTCCTATGGGTACACGTGAAGAAGCCTTGGACGAGCCTGTTTCGTAATGACCCTTCGTATTCGAGGGTTTGCTTGTCGCTGAGACACTCATCGTCGCTGGGGATCGACCCGTCTTGTGGGTGCGCTGGCAGGACGGCTGTAACGTTGGGCGTTGTGATATAGGAAATGGCGACTGAGAAACTCTGGGGAATGATTGAGCGAAAGGTCTGGCTGCGGACAGTAACATAGTTGGAGGGTGAATGGGAGCCGAGACTGCGTAAGGGTATAAGCTAAGTGGACGAGTAAGGAACGAGTAGAGGTTGGCGTCGACTGAGCGATCCTCGTGATCTCTGGCCTAGTTTTAGTATTGATTCAGATCGTGAAAGGGTTGACACAAACAATTAAGAGGAGCCGAGAGGCAAGTAGTCGAATATTTGGGGACGAAAAGCGAGGGTGATTCCCTGAGGACGAATCTATGTTATAGCGAAAACAGAGGGTAACGGGAGAACCATAGTAGAAAATTGTTGTGAAGTATGTGAAGTGCACATGAGCGACGTTATTTAATACTTTCGACGACGTCGCCGCTTTTCCGCATATCCACGACCCGTTCTCGAAACTTGCGCCTTAGTTCTCCCACCCAAGAAAGCGAGATTGGTGTGAGTTACCCAGATCATGGGTTCGAAAAGTACCTTAATGAACACTGTTCGTAGATAAAAAAAGCTATTAGACAGCAGCTCCCCCATGTTAAGGGGGCGCAGTCACCCCAGGATCACCCAGGAGCACCCAGGCTCGCGCGACGGGCACCCCCGTAGCGCGAGAATCAAACGGCGCTCATCCTAGACTCGAAGGGGGGTGATGCCGGGGCACATTTCTGTCATCTTGGCAAAACTGAAACAATGACGCTGGATTGAAGATTATTGGTCTCCGCAAGTATCACTTTTAACGCCCTACACCCGAGACTGCGTGGATAGTTCGACTACTACTACAACTGCATCTGCATTCTTAGTCTGACCCATCGCTATCTTTCAGCTTCTCTACGAACCTATGTTGGCCCCGCTGGCCGGTCTGGATCTTGGTCAACAGTATTCCAGTGACCAAGGACGAACCACCAGGGCCTGTTATGTCTACATCGTCAACGCAATCTCGAGGTATCAATAAGCGGCTCAACAGTCTTCAGAATGGGAACCTCTCTCGAGAGGGGTCCTACTCCCGGAAGAAAGTTATTACACACAACGATGGCTACCTCTACGCTCTACGAGTAGCCTACCTCGCATACCTCCTACAACCGCGAGCACGGCGGACCCAGCATGTGCAGGCACCAGCGGCCCCTGTCCAGCGCTCCTCCACCTCTATGAATGACTTGATGAAGGATTTCAGTCTGTTGCGAGATTCGAAAAGCACAAGATTTCCTCATGGCTTCATGGGGAAATTGGAGGAAAGGTTGACGGGGCTTTTGATGGGCAAGGAGAAAAGACCGGAATACAATGATGCTACAGTCAAACGAAGTTTTGCCGCCTTCTTCAACGCCTTTTCGGAGCCCAATTTCAAGAAGCGAATGGAGAAAGACAGGCGTGTGGAGGACCTAGTACTCATATTCTTCTCCAACGCCACGAAAGAACTACAAAAGGGCAAACAACCGAGTGATGATAGTTGGAAGCTGATGGTGGACCGCCATCTGGCCCTGTTTGTCCGTCTGGTTAGCTTGGTGCTGAAGGATCATGACTGGGTTAGGGATCGGCCAGAGCTGAGCAGTCGCCTCGCCACCTTGGAAAGCAAATTGTTGGCGCATGACCAGGACTTGTCTGCACCTCAACAGAACGGTGGAGGAACTAGTATTGAAGTCATAGTACCTCTGAGCTACGAAGTCAAGGATATGCCCCTCGTACAAATAGTAGGACGGATATTTGGTCTCAGGAATTCCCAGGTCCAGTCCGACATCAACAGATATAAAGTCGTCTGGACTGCGAAACTCGCGCTACAAGACTTGAAGACTTATCAGACGCTCTTGAATCTGGATTCACCAAAGACCCTACGAAGTGACGATTTTGACTTGGATGAAGCCTACGAACAGTGGAAGAAGGGGGAGGGCCATGATCTATCTCAGATGATTTTAGCAATTATGCAGTCAAATCCTGAGTTAGCAAAGAGCACGACTGGCAGTCTTCCTCAATTCAATCATCAAGCCAATGGCTCGACCTCCTCCGAATACTCCCACACATCGAGAGGAGGATCAGGTTTTTCCGACTCCTCGTCCTACGTGATCGATCAGCCAGTCGATATGGGTGTCCGTAGCCAAAGTCCGGAGTCTGTTGATGAGGATAAGACCTTTACATTCGTTCCCGCGGATGTACGAGCTTATTATCGCTTCATCTTAGCCCAAGCCTTGACTTACGACATGAACGACAAAGACCTCGAGCCAGCACCTTCAGAGGCTGTTGGTACGCCACCGATTAAGCTTCTTTCCAAGCAGTCCACCGAGCTACTTAATGAAATTTGTCTCCGCTGGCGGATACCTCACGTTTCCAGAGTCATTCTTTTTCTTGATGTTATTCGCGAGAAATTTGTTGATCAGGAGATCACGCTTGATACCCTAGACGCTGCATTTACTTTCATCAAAGAACCCCTTCCGGAGAAAGGTAAGGGTTCTAATTCAATGACCTCCGTTCTATTCGACCGTTCGAAATGGATCTTGGCAGACACTGTCTTGAACCAGCAAATCTTGTCGGCGCTACATGTGGCTTTGTTACGCGACTTGTATGATGTTCTACAGCACTGCTACGAACAGAAGCCGCCAAGCGTAGCACCAATTATCTACGTTTTAGAAACCCATGTTCACAATGACCCGGGCTTTTCAAAGACCGATGATGACCTCAAAGGGTACAGAGATCAACTGTACCAAGGATTGCAGCAAAAGGCCCATCAGATGTATAGGGCTTTCCTTGAAAAGGAAGTACCGAACGATCAACACGTTTGGGAATTCCTTCATGTGATCGAATTGGGCAAAGCCGTCGTCAATCTGGCTCAAAAGATACAAAAGCGTTTTCGCAAAAATCCAGAGATAATGGGCGTGAATCCTCTGACTGCATTGGTGGAGACCATCCTGCCACTTTACGCAGAGGATACTCGGGACATTGTCAAAAGGATATTGGACCTCGCTAAAGAGAGGAATGAAGAAATACCCGTGGAGGATGGCTTCCAACTGTACGGTGAACTGGTAGAGATCAGACGCATACATAGCGAATGTTTACCTAATGTTGCTTTTGCATTCCATATTGAAGGACTGCTTGCAGATTTCGTCTGGCGCTGGATCAGCATGACCGAGGCAACCATGATTGAGTGGGTGGACAACGCCGTCAAACAGGACAGTTTCCGCGTCCGAACCGAGAATGATGAGATGCCGACTGAAGATCAGCGCCATAGCGTATCCGTGATAGACATATTCAGTTCTTTCAATCAGACAATAGATCGGGTAGTCCAGCTGAACTGGGACGACGACCTGCAATACGCTAAGTTTATGACCTTATTGGCAAAGGTGGTCTGTGCCGGGATTGCTAGATACTGTGAAATCACTGAGCAGAAATTCAGCAAAGAGATGGATCGACTAACTCCCGAGCAAGAAGCCGCAAGGAACCAGAGTACACAGGAAAAGTGGCTGTCTTTGGCCAAGGATGCGTGGAACAATAAGGATAAAATAGAACCATTCCAATTCTTCCCTCAGGTATGTGGTTCATTGAGTGTATTACATCTCCGAGCTGACGCTTCTCGCAGTCCTTTGTGAAGCTCAATAACATCAACTTTGCCGTGGGCCAGCTTGACAAGCTGGAGCGCGAAGTCAATGTAGACGCATGTGCGGCGGTGATCCAAAGTCATGCACCACCAGTCGCCCAACGGCAGAAGAAGGTCAATAATTATGTTTTCACTATCAAAGTAGTCGAGGGAGAAGATCTCAAGGCTTGTGACGTTGGCGGTTATAGCGATCCTTATGTAGTGCTTGGTGATGAATATCAGAAGCGCCTAGCGAAGACGAGGATCATCTATCGCAATCTGAATCCTCGCTGGGATGAGACAGTCGACATCAGCACCCAAGGTCCGCTCAATATCATTGCTACTGTATGGGATTGGGACGCAATGGGTGATCATGATTGCGTTGGTAGAGCTTCGCTTAAGCTGGATCCTTCTCACTTTGGTGACTTCTTGCCCCGCGAATACTGGCTCGACCTTGACAGCCAAGGCCGGATTCTGCTCCGTGTAAGCATGGAAGGTGAACGCGATGACATCCAATTTTACTTTGGGAAAGCTTTCAGAAACCTGAAACGCACTGAAAGGGACATGACAAGGAAGATCACCGATAAGGTAGGTTGATTCCTCCCTTGACCAAGGACACCACTGACAAGACCATAGCTTTCTGCTTATATCAATCACTGTCTTTCGCGACGTGCGTTGCGAAGCCTGCTCTCGAGGGGAATATCGATGTCATCAATATCCAAGATCACAATGTCTTCCGCGTCCAGCTACTTCAATAGAAGCAAACAAGCTCCACAATCCTCGCAGCCGCCTAGCGAGATAGACGTCACTAACGCCCTGAACCCTCTCCTTACATACTTCAACGACAATTTTGGTATCATGAACCAGACCTTGACAAGTCCTGCAATGGTCGCTGTCATGACACGTCTGTGGAAAGAAGTCCTCGTCACCATAGAGACACTCTTGGTCCCACCGCTCTCCGACAAACCCTCTCAGCAACGTCAACTCAATCAGCAAGAGCTCGACATCGTCTTCAAATGGCTGGATTGCCTTTTCAATTTCTTCCACGCGGTGGATGAAGAAACCGGCGAAGTCGGTGTCCCCATCGACGTCCTCAAATCACCCAAATACTTCGACATCACGAACCTCAACTTCTTCTATTTCGAAACCACCGACTCCCTCATACGCACATCTGAGCGCATGGCCTCAGCCACCGCCGCCAGACAGCAAACCCAACGCAACCGCCTCTCTCTTCCCGCGCATCTGGCATCACCTGCTTTTGGTGGGGCGGCGGGTCTGGTGGGTATGCCTTCCACGCGGCGATCGAAGAGTATCATGCTTTCACGGAATATGAGAACGATGAAAAAAGCAAAGGAGGAGAAGTGGAAAGATGCGCAGGCGGATCCCAACGATGATATGATACTGCGGATTCTAAGGATGAGGCCGGAGGCAGAGAAGTATCTTAAGGATCGAAGTAGGCAAAAGGAGAGGTTGGCAGCTGCGGCGGCTGCAGAGATGATTGTCAAGCAGAGCCTTTTAGCTGGAGGTGGTAGGATGATGGGCAATTTGCCTAGGCGTTGAGGATCGAGTGGTGGTGTTTCCGGGTCTTGCTTATGATTGAGCGTGCTGCTTGAATTAGCGACATGACTTATGCGGTGTTGGCGGTATTCTTGCTGGATGTTGAAGAGTGAAGGGCTTGGAATGGTGCAACGATATCCAGAATAGCTTCATTAGCATAGCTTAGGCGCAGGCATTGTATGCCACCGGTAGTCACAATGCATCTTAGGAAGTCTCCGTATTTGGTTGGACTTCTCATGGGTTCCCATACGCATGCTGTATTTACAAAACGCCTTGGACCTTCGCTGCTTCTTCCTCGTAGTCCACAAGCCTAGTGTACCCCATCTTCGGTCCGTGCCTACAACCCGTTAGCCCGCAAACCCCATTTCACCCATCAACCACCATAGCTCACCAACACAGCCCCCTCCCCCCCCAATTCCCTATCCAAACCCCCCTCAAATCCCCTCCCCACACTCGGCCTATCAGGATAATAAACGCTCACAACCCCCACCAATCCCATAAATGTCGCCACAAAACATCCTATCAAAACGAATGCCCACGCCGGCTTGAAATGCGTGTATTCTTCTGGCGAAAATACGCCAAGGACGTCATTGTCTTCGTGCACAGGCTCGCCGTAGTTTCGGCGCTCTTGCTTGTCCCACCAGTCGGCGTAGGGGTTGCGGAATTGACGCGGGATACGGGGAGGGTTTATGTAGCCGCCGTTCATGTTGGGGTCGGAGATGTCTTCTTGGGAGAGCCATCGTTTTTGTGGGTGGGATAGTGGTGCTACTGTTCTGGGGAGTATGTGGATAGTGAGAGGGCGCGCGGACGCTGTTGCGAGGCGTCGGGAGAGCATCTGATGCGTGTGAGTACGACAAATATAAACGACCTATGCGTTAGTGACTTACTGCGAATGTATTGCTCTCTTGAGCTCACTCAGTTGACGCTGTGAAGAGGAAGCTACGAGTCTGGAGTGAAGCTGTCACGGCTTCGGAGTGACGTTGCTAGACCGAGACAGGTAAGGCGTGCTGATGATTACTGGTCGCGGAAAATATCCGACCGCGAATCACTCGAAATTTGACAACATTAGGCCCCTCGGTAAGCCAGCTTTCAATCGCTCCTACAGAACGCATATGGCTTGCAATTTCTGTCAAACTCCATCAGTGAGATCTTCATAGACTAGGCTTTCATTTGATGCTACAATCAAGTATTTTGAGCGCGATTTGGTTGATGTTTTGGGGGGTAGCTCGGTAGGGGATCGATGCTTTGGTCATCGTACGACTGAAATGCAAAGCGAGGCGCTGGAGAACGGCGAAGCCTCAAACCACGTCAACGACCAACAACCAAAGGGAAATCATGATGCACCACCACTAGATGAGCTTGAAGCTGAAAATTCATATCCTGTGAATGGTCAAGTCCCACTCGAAAATGGAGATCCTCAAAGTGAAGACAATGGCAATGATACACATCCGAATAAGAAGCGGAAACTCACAGAATCCGCAACGCGCACGTCGACGCCGACGGGGCTAAGGCCAATCTCGCCGCCATGGAAAAAGATCGCAGTCGAAGGACCTACATCATTTGTGGAGGGTGGACGACGAAAATCGTCACGCACCAACTCTGTGCCCATTCAATTACAACCTAGGGCGGACAAGCGCCAAACGCGTGGTGACACTCAGCAAACTCCACATGTCACCAAGAGCAAATACGGTGGTGCTTACAAATCGTCGCCCATGACGGCATCCTCTTTGACACAAACACAAATTTATGGCAAGCCACCGCAATCAGCCACGAAGCCGGCCGTTAACACCGTTGCCAAAGCACCCTCAAAATCCACCCAAACTCTTGCCTCTTCCTCTAAGCCTTCCGATGACACCCCTGCCCCACCAAAACGATCTCACAAGAAGAAGATTCGGCCGATATCGCCTCAGCCGTCTCAATCTCCCGAAGCACCAAATCCTGCGAACCCTCATCAAACTCGTCGTGCGGCTCGCACATCCGATGTTAGGACAACATCTCATAGCGGTCAAGATCCAACAACGAATGGTTGGCACGCGGGGAAAGAGGAGGCCAATGAAGAAGATGTGGAAGAGCTTGTCACAATAGATCACAACCAACGTCCTCAGCGGCTCAGTCTCACGGTCCGCATGCCTACGGTCAATGTACAGCATCCAGGTCATGTGCTACCTCCGCGGAAACATGAATCTTTTCAGGAGTGGTTCGATAAGGAAGGCAGGCTCGGGCTCAACGTGGAGGACCCGGATCCGCACTTGACTGACATAGATGCCGCCCGTGAAGCTCGTCTCAGAATTCGAATATCCGAAGCCTCGAAGCCTGGTGGTCTGCTCAGCGAAGAAAGATGCCAATACTACAAGCCGGAGATGTTCGAACCGCCTCCACGGCTATATACCCACCAGGACCGCTTGGTAAAGCATGCCATCTATTTTCAGAAGCTTATGGACCAGGAGCGTAACAAGCACAGGAGAAACGCAAAGGAATTTGCGGAAAAGGCAGCCGCGCTGCTTAGGCTTAGACAAGAGGAAAAGCACAGGGAGTGGAAACAAGCACAACCAAAGACCGAGGAAGACCTTGCTCGAGAACAGGAAGAGGCTGCACGAGAAGTTTACGAGCAGATACGGGAGGATGTCAAGCAAAAATGGCTCATGGTCACTCAATTGGTGGAGGCTCATCGCATGCAAAGATGGCAAGAAGAGCAGGATCGTCTGGGAAAAGTCGCTTTAAATGAAGCTATAGAGAAATCAAAAGGCTTGCTGGATAGGCGGAGAACATTTGGCGGATCTACTGCGGGTAGTGATGAGGAATCGGATGATGAAGAGGCTAGTGGCGGCGGAGAAGAAGACTCGGGATCCGATTCTGAGATCCAAGACGAGGGTAATATGTCTTCAAGTCAATCGGAGAGCGACCAAGACCAAGCTGTTGGAGATGACGATGAGGGTCTTACGCAGGAGCAACTTCGCCAAAAGTACGCATCCGTTGCTGAGGTCAAGGAAAACCAGTCTCCAAAACAAGAGACAAAAGAACAAGACCCCTTGAATATCGAACCCCATGGACGTAGCCCTGTTCCAGTGAGTCCTACTGCGCAAGACCATAATCAGCAATCTCCTCCGCCCCTTACAAATGGCCATGGCGCGCAACCTCCGCCGCCCGCTGCCATAGAAAAAGTCGACGATGCGTTGATGGATGACAGCGACGCCAGCACTGACATGGATAGCGAGGCAAGTGGAAGTGGCGAAGATTCACAAGAGGGCGAAAGCGAGGACGAAGAAAGTGAAGATGAGGGGCCCAAAGACTTGCTCGGCTTCTTTGACAATGAGGCTTTCCAGGCTGCCAAGGAAGCGACTGTGGAAGACCCCAAAAGAGAAGTCCAAGCTGAAGAGGACGAGGGTGAGGACGAGGGTGAGGAAGTCTCGCTAATCCCCGATGCTACTCAAGGTCCAACGCCTTCTGCCACACCTAAGACTACCAGTGAAGAACCACATGCGAATAGTCACCAAGATCATCTCGCCGACACTACGGACGACGTAGCTGTGGAACCCGTCAAACAACAGAAGCCCTCGTCGAATAACAAGTTGGCGCTCGAGAGGCTGCATGAACACCAAGAGTCTCCAGTTATGGACCTTAAGTCATTGGTGCAGGATGTTTCACTACCAACGACGCCGGTTTCCACTAATCCACTCAAAATTCCTGTGCCTTCTCTGCTTCGTGGTACACTTCGAGAATATCAACATTTTGGACTGGACTGGCTTGCTGGATTATATGCGGCCGGGACCAACGGAATCTTGGCAGATGAGATGGGTCTTGGAAAAACAATACAGACTATTGCTCTCCTAGCTCACCTTGCAGTCGAACATCAGGCATGGGGGCCGCATCTGATTGTGGTGCCTACAAGCGTCATGCTCAATTGGGAGATCGAGTTCAAGAAGTTCCTACCCGGCTTCAAGGTTTTAGCATACTACGGTACTCAAGAGGAGCGAAAAAAGAAGCGCCAGGGCTGGATGGATGATGACAAGTGGAATGTCTGGATCACGTCTTACACTTTGGTTACCAATGATCAGCAAATATTCAAGAGGAAGGCCTGGCATTATATGATCCTGGATGAGGCACATAACATCAAGAACTTCCAGTCCTTGCGCTGGCAGACTTTGTTGACCTTCAACACTCGAGCCAGGCTGCTGCTCACTGGAACCCCTCTCCAAAACAATCTTACCGAGCTGTGGTCACTGCTCTTCTTCCTTATGCCGTCAGACAGCACAGAAACAGGCGTTGGAGGATTCGCAGATCTGCAGGAATTTACGGACTGGTTCAGAAAGCCCGTAGAGCAGATACTCGAGCATGGCAGGGATGTGATGGATGACGATGCCAGGGCTATAGTCGCAAAGCTTCATAAGGTCTTGAGGCCCTACCTTCTTCGTCGCCTCAAAGCGGATGTCGAGAAGCAGATGCCGGGCAAGTATGAGCATGTGCTCTATTGTCGGTTGTCAAAGCGTCAACGGTATCTATATGATGGTTTCATGTCTCGTGCACAAACGAGGGAGACTCTGGCCTCCGGCAACACTTTCTCCATCATGAATGCACTGATGCAACTCAGGAAGGTCTGCAATCACCCTGACTTGTTCGAGACACGGCAGATTGTCACTTCATTTGCTATGCCAAAATCCGCTGTTGCAGACTTCGAAATCAAGGAGCTCCTTGTTCGGCGAAGATTGCTCCAAGAGGAACCTATCAATACTGTCGATCTCAATCTGATCAACCTGCTTCCGGGCGCCAATGAGCAAATGTCAGCACTCGACACCATCCAAAGACAGAGACTGGGAGCGCTTGGCGCGTTGAGACAACTCACAAGCCAACAATGGGGTCGCATCAGTCATGACTTGCCATTTGACGGCTCGTCTGTGAAGAGTGCGCTTGCGAGCTATGAGAATACCTCTCGGCTCTCTAGATTCGAAGATCTGCGGCATTCGTCTTATTTGACAAGTCTTCGCAGTCAACGCCGCCCATTGTATAGCCATAATCTGATGGAGCAACTCACCTTCGGTATCAAATCTCTACCAAACCAGCCTTTCCCGGTAAGGAGGGCTCAGCGCTCCGAGTGGTACGCTCGGGTTTCGCCCGCCATGCAGGAGATGGTCATGACTTTACCCGAACGCGCTGACGCTATGGAGAGCATTGTTGCGAGGTTCGCTTGCGTAACCCCATCGGTAGTGGCCACCAATATGGCACCCTTGGCTTTGTGTCCCAAGGGTGTGGAGATCGTCCAAAGTGCCAATCAATTAACTCGTTCGGAAGATCCTTACCATGAGGCTCGTATGCGATTGTCAATTGCCTTCCCCGACAAGCGTCTGCTGCAATATGACTGTGGTAAACTCCAACGACTCGATGTTTTGCTTCGCCAACTCCAAGCTGGTGGCCACCGCGCTCTAATCTTCACCCAGATGACAAGGGTCCTCGACATCCTCGAGCAGTTCCTCAACATTCATGGCCATCGGTACCTTCGCCTTGATGGTGCTACCAAGATTGAGCAGCGGCAGGTCCTTACAGACAGGTTTAATAACGATAACCGTATCTTGGCCTTCATTTTGTCGTCACGATCTGGTGGTATTGGCATAAACTTGACGGGTGCTGACACCGTCATTTTCTACGACATGGACTGGAATCCTGCAATGGACAAGCAGTGTCAGGATCGCGCACATCGTATTGGCCAAACTAGAGATGTCCACATCTACCGCCTTGTCAGTGAATACACCATCGAAGCCAATATCTTGAGAAAAGCAAACCAAAAGCGCATGCTTGATGATGTTGTCATTCAAGAAGGAGAATTTACGACAGACTATTTCAATAACATGGGTGTCAAAGATATGGTTGGCGATGAAACTTTTGACGATGGCAATGCCGAGGTCAACGTAGCCATGGACCGGGTTCTTGGTGGCCGTGGGGCAGGCCGAGTATTCGAGGCTGTCGAAGACCAAGAGGATGTCGTCGCTGCCAAAGCCGCAGAAAGGGAATTAGCCCAGAATCAAGACGTAGCTGATTTCGACGAAAAGGGCGCTGCTAGCACTGGCGCTGCGACACCGAAGACTCCTGGGCCGCCCACGCCGGGTGAGATGATGCCTCCACCCAATCGACTGCAGGGTGACGTCGAACGGACCACTACAATGGAGGCTGCGGAGTCTGGGCTGGCAGCACCAGGATCGATGCTGCCCCAAGATTATGAGGAAGTCGAGGAGCTGCCTTCTTGCGATGATTATATGATGCGGCTTATTGAATGGGAATTGAAGGATGTGCCTTTACAACCACCTATTGGTAAGACTAAGAAGAAGACGAAGGGGAAGGAGCATAGGCATAGGCGGAGATGAAACCGGCAATGTTCTCGTCGGAAGCAGAGGCCCAAGAAGGACTTATTGACCCCTGTTCAACTGTACATAATTCGGGTCTGGAACGCCTTCTCTGAACTTGCGAGCGCCAGAGGAGATGTGCTATTTTGTCAGATGCATAGCGGCATTGTTGGAGCATTTTTAGCGAGCAGATGTATTATTAAAGAACCCGCAAGATTCATCAAGCGGTCGCTCCAGCAAGACGTATGGGATGCAGCTTCAATCAGTTTCCAGCAGCTGTATATGGCTAGCTGGGGGTGTCATTATGTTAGCAAGTTACATTTGGCAAAGATTTGGCACCCACCATCGCCGACCAGTGCTAAGGAAGCAGAAATGTTCGTTCACATCATCGCCATTCTTAGGGCTGCCTAATTTATCTATCATCATCCGTCGTACTTCATCTTAGCGGGCTCAATATCAGACCGTCTGGATTTGTATAGATTGTACGGACTTCAAAGTCAAATCTCTCCTTGGTTCAGCGCGGCAACGGTAATTGCTATAGGATCAGTAGCATTGCAACATCCGCTGGTGTGATATTGCCCTAGAGACTTCTTACGGCCTTCAAAAGAGAAGTCTCTTTGGCTACGAAACGCTTGGTCATTGCCAAGCCCAACTTTGCTCTATCGACGCTGCTGAGCCTAGCGACGCCCAGCGTAGCATTTACACGCTTCTTAGACAAGCCTGGTTCCTGCCAAATCATTGGTGACACGGGTTTTTATGGCAGCGGCGTAGGCATTGGCCTCTACTTGCAGTGTGCAACCATCTTTGTGGCACTCTTTGTCGTGCCAGGAGAATCAGTGTCCGTCTTCATTGCAGCTGATTTCATTACGCTATTCATATTCATAAGCCTCCTATCCGGCGTCAAGGAAAACAATATTGTGACAATTAATTGGTCGATCGTAATATTGCTAACACTCGTGCCTTTTTGTTGGATTGGGCCCTGCAGTACTGACAACATATACCGACAATTTACGATCAGAGATCATGTTTTGTGTGCTGGGCATCATGTACAGTATACTACTATTCCCAAATGCCATGGGTAGCGTGGGCTAGCTGGGACCATGGTATGAAAGGCGACTGTCGTTTCGATATCTGGATACTCGACAAGTATTATCCTTGACATACACGTGATATTCCCAAAGATCATCGGTATTCTCGCTGTGCTCGCTGGCGTTCTCATGCTATGTGGCTCAATAGCCATTCTTCGGGATCAAAGTTGGGTTAAAAAACGAGGACCATCGCGAAGTCGTCAAGAGCGAGGACAAACTTCGATACGAGAATAGATAGCAAAGTGGCCAAGCGGATAGCGGAAGAAGGTGCCCAGGATGAAGTGATGAAAGACGAACTCGTCGGGAGATGGCAAGCTTACTAGTACAATTGGAGGCTTCACAATATCGAATCGAACAGCGATCGAGTTTCGCAGGAGTTAATCTCATCAAAGACTCTTGTCCTCATGTTCATCCTTGTACCAGGTCTTTTGGCCATCAAATCCGTGGAGACAACGATCGGCAGGAACCACATTGACCTCAGCGCAGCACCTATGATTAGCACGGGCCCATTGAATTAGTTTTTGGGTGGTATCTTCGACCTTGTTGTTGTATTCTGGTGTGGGATTAGAGATGGTGTTGATGATTGGCCGGTTGTGGCTGTGGGAAACGACAGATCATATTGTCATCCATACGAATACGTTCAGAGATTAGCTATCGACAACCTCATCATATTCCTACACCACGGGTAAAGTCGCATCCCTTTTCAAAGCGATACTCAAAAGCGACGACATCGCTTGATGGCTGAGAACTGTGGAAAGCGAGGCCCGATGTCTAGGCCACGAATCATCTCCTTCTGGCTACTAGCTATGTTGCTATTGCTGATCTCTCCTGTTGGCGCCACCACACACTACTCGGATGCTCCAGAACCATGTCAGATTATCGGGGACACTGTTCGCTTTGGACTATACCTACAATGGGTCGCTATTGTTCTTGCGACCATCGTTGCGCCGTCGCAAACAGGCCCTGCCTGGATTGGGGCCATGATTGTTAGCTTCTCTGTCGTCGTAAGTCTGCTGTCAAGGAGCGGCAGCAACACGCTTCTCGGCGTCAATCTAATGATCGCGCTCTGGGAAACCCTTATTTGGTTCGTTGGAGTAGCTCCTCTTGGGCTTCCGACGTTCAATAACCCTGACTCAATGCGCATACTTCTCTCTAAAATTTGTCTCATGTTTATTTGTGTGACGTCGTCGGCTGTGGTCGATTCGCGATACTACCCGAACGCTGGGTGGCATACAGGGATGCTGAAATTTCGCCTTTTCGGCATGTGCGCTCTTTCAGAACATATCGATATAAAAATGAACGGGTAAAATGAGAAATGGCGCAATGCAGACATGTCGATACCACACAGGTTAGGGAGGATACTGCCCACATTCGTCTCTGGATTTGTGTTTATCCTAATCGTTGAATTCGTAATTCGACAATTGAGCGTATCGAGATACACCGTAGGTTTACGTCTAATCAACTAGTTGATGGTCATTGTCAACTATAGCATGGAAACTCGGCGAGCCATCCTGATACGGCTCTGGTATCAAAACAGATCTGCTGCTAGGGGTATGAGGCCTATGAATAGTCACTAAGTCGGGAAAGACTTGCGAAATGTGGGTTCAGGTCCTGTCTAGGAGGGTGTGATTCATGTACAATGAGCTTGCCATAACCAATATTGCTTAGAGTGTTGACTAGGCTGAAGAGGTTTCGAGTGGTGGCTCTGAGCAATTCATTCAGACGTGTACAAACATAGCATTAGTGCCTGTGCAACATGTAAAGGGACAGCCTGGAGAGCCTCAAAGAGGGAATTAGTAACAGTGTTTACTTGTGGGTTAGAAGTCTCATGCCCAATGGTAGAAAGTAGAGACCTGGAGATGTTCCCTTTGGATCTTTAGGGCAAATGACTACCAGCATGTATCAAAGAGCTCTAGGTCCATGAGGAAGTACGGAGTAGCACGAATATTATCCCTGGGAGAAGGAATGGTATCATGGTTGTCATAGGGGTCGCGAGTCCTGTCCACAAGGTAACGAAATGAAACTTTGGGGGATTAGCAGCGTCCAAAGATACCAACCTCACGAGGAACGAGACAACTCAGCAACAACAGAGTTTAAGCTCTATCACTCCGCAGCAAAGTTATAGATAAACGATCGGACTATACTTAGTCAGGCAAGTTCGTGATCGTAACGCTTCTGCTCGCAGATCTAAAGAGGTTCAAAGTTGAAGGCTTTCAAAACAAACCGCTAGGTCGCGACGCTCGATGTTGGACCCGCAAGATATAGCAGGTTCATATAGGAATAGGGGTCCTGTTCAAGCATGAAATCTTCGATACGGACTGCCATTCCTCGCCCCTATCGCGCCAACGCCGCCAAAAAGGATGCATGACAGCCGTGACAGGATCGCCCCTCACCAGCCTCGTACGATCCGAATAGCACGCAAAGCTAAGATTGATTGCTGGTAAAGCTATGCTTATGAACACACACTGCCTCGCAGATTGTCACCATAACTCGCATAGTATGCACGCATGAAAAGGCCGTTCGCGCCAGATCATGAAGGTCGATCTCTCGAATCTGCGGCCTTTGACAGGCTGGCAATGCTATTGCCACCAACCCGATGATGATCTATTGAATTCGCCTTGTGTACTCCGTCAATGTCTCCATGTACCTCCACCAGCTTTCAAGCCATTTATGAAATGACCTTCAGCGATTGAGAGAACCCCAAGTCTTTTCTTCAGTTCACATGTTCACATCGTAGTCTTCTCCTCATTCCCTCTACACCCAATGGCGCTGATGGACGCCGCCCATTCGAACGACCAACTACCCGTCCTCGCCCCTCCAGCCGAAGATCCCTTCACCAATCCACCAGAATACTACGCCCTTGCCCCAACAATCTCCACCAACAACCCACGCTCTGTACGATTTCACTCCCCACCAGCAGATACTCCATATACAGACGCAGATGCCCAATCCCTCCTCCCGGCATACTCTCCACCATACCGAGGCTACGCCTCGCAAGAAGAATACCTGGCCGCGCTGCGTGCATGGTAGGATATCCCCAGTCCCGAGGTCTTCAGACACTTCAGACTCTATACCCAATGGCAAATCTTTGAATGGGCTGAAAGGACAATCGCTGATTATACATCTTCGGCAAGGCGGAAGACAAAGCGATGGTCGCGTCGGCCGACAAGTTCGCCCTTCCGGGTTTCTATGGAAGGGAGACGATGGAGGAGTGGATTGCTGAGAACCCTCGTTTGAGGAGTGGGAGGAGGAAGAGTGAGGGCTGGAAGGGGAGTAAAGCTGGGGCAGACCAAGTGGAGGGGCAGACGGGTGGGGATGGGGAGAGGCTTGAGAGGGAGACGTGTATGACGTGACTGTATGATGTATGGTGAGATGGCTATAGATGATTTTTTACAGAATGAGCATTCATGAATTATGATGAGATATGCATATTGTGGCTGATTTGAGTGCCGCTTCGAGGGAAGAAGATGGTTGTAGCTCAATTTGAGTTGGGGTCAGGTACTTTGTGGCTCTAGAACAGATTTGGAAGTCCAGGTTGTTACTCAAGCCGAGTCGCGATCATGTACTTCGTTACTCTATGGTTGTTTCAGAAGCCCACGATGCTGCTTAAAATGAGAACGTTTGGTGCGGCAATTGACCGCGTTGGCATCCGAGACTGCCACTTATTCTGGCACCTAGCCTGAGAAACGATGATTGTAAGATGGTAATATGAGAGCCTCATAACGGCCAAAGTATATATTTGCTAATTGAGTGAATCAGTGGTAGGATGTCCCTCCAGCCCCGAACCCACTCCTGGATTGGCCCAAGCCATTGCTCAGCTTGTCGCTGCCCCCTGGTCCGACGTTTTGTCGCTGTCCGAGTGGACTTGACATTCGCTTCAACGGCGGTCCGAAATGCAGTGTTCCACTGCTATGGCTGGTTGTCTTTGATAGACGTTGTGGGTCCAGGTAATTGATGTCGTCTCTATGCTCCGCCAGTGGCCCACTACTAATATCAACAGGCTGCGACCTTTCCTGCTCCTCATCATCATCATCATCATCATCATCATCGCTGTGCAATAGCTCCTCTTCGGCTTCGTCCTCACTATCGCTCTCGTTACCGCCGAAGCCTTCCATCTCGACAAGAAACCATGGGGCAATAGCTCCTAGAACGGCAAAGGCAGCTAGCGTCCACCAAGGCAGGATACCGTAGCCCTTCCTGACGCCAACACTGAAGGTCCAACCAGCAATTGCTGGACCAGCTGCCCGTCCAATGGCACTGATACTGGTCGCGACCCCATTTAGAGTTCCAAGTATGCGAAGACTGACAGCGCTGTTGGTCAAAAGTATGGTGGTGCAAGGAAATGCGAAGATGACTGCCCAGCACTTGAGCAGCATCACTGCAAACATGGCGACCTGCTGTGTTAAAGGCGTAGGGAAGAGAGCAGTGAAAGGCGTGATTATATAGATAATTGGGAACATGGCTGTCACAGCCTTCAGGCAAGGTAGAACACCGAAGCGGCTCGCTAATGGTGGGAAAATGAGAAATTGTATGAACATGCCGACAATGCCGTAGACTGTGAATAGAAGTCCGATGCGATCCGAGTCTATACCGAATCCTCCGGTGAATTTGAACGGTAAGCTGACATCAAGATTTGAGGAGCGGTCTTTTTGTGGGGGATAGTGCATGAAGACGGGAAGCAGCTGGTCGTGGGCGACTGAATGGAGCGCTAGTAAACTATAGGTGAGAAGATTGAGATTCGACTGACGTGAAAAGACTTCTCTGTACGATGGCTGGGCCAATGGAATGGTCTTGCGGTCCTCCTGGGTGTCGATCCCGTTTCCAAACCAGGACGCTGACGACTTGCGACTGCGCTCGAGGAATGGGGATGACTGTTCCTCTTCGTGCTGCCATTTTGGCTGAGGTCCTCTCCGCTTGAAGGGACGAAGCAAGAGCTGCCCGAGTTTTCGACCGTAATCACGTTTCTCTCTCTTGGTCTCTAATGATTCCTTGAGAAATAGAAAACCCACTAGTAGGCCCATAAGAAAGAAGCCACTGGCTACAATGTTTGGCAAAGCAAAAGGGTAGTTCTGAAGAAGTTGACTGTTGCCCAACAACTTGGGATATTTGGTTGCCGGGTTTGCAAGAGCACCTCCAAAGCCTGGCCCGAAGATGCTACCGATTGTCCAAACCAACGGCATGACCGAGAAAGCCTTGGGTTGTAACTCCTTGTAAGGTACCAGCTCTGCAACCGTAGTTCTCATGGTGCCCACGTTCCCATTGCTAGCCCCAGCAAAGGACCGAGCAATTATAGCCCACGTCAGAGATCTCGAGAAACCAAATAGTAGGCTAGAGGCCATGGCACAGAATATGGCGCATAATATGACCGGTTTTCTCCCCCATCGGTCTGATGCCTGACCCCAAGCGATTCCTGTGAGAGCCTGCGAGAGCGAGAAGACGGCTGATGTAATTCCTGCCCATTTTGACACTGTATCTTCTGGAACGTGAAAGCTCTCTATCATCTCAGGCAGGTACGGGAAGACCTATGGGGAGTACCGAGTCAGCGTCGCTATGTGGTATTGTAGTGAAGTCTTGAGATTATGTATAAGCCAAGCGTCGCTTTTCGCTCTCGAGACAGGTCTCAAAGCTCTCACTGAGGCAGCAATTACACAGAACAGCTCTGAAATAATGCTCACCGAAGTCAAGGCAATTGGCTCAGCTATTCGGCACATCGACAGGATCACAAGCTGCTGCACGGGCAACTTGTGAACATTTGGTGTCTTTGCCATGCTTTAGACTAAAAGAATGTGAGGATGGAAGTAGTAGATTCCCTGAGGACGAAAGGAGTCGAGCATCCATGTCTTAACCAGATGAAACATGAAAGGTGAAAGATTGTCAAGAATCTTCCATCATGCTATTGAGTCATTCGGTAACTGACCACAGCGATTGCGGAGGTCTGGTTCGAGCTATCCGGTTAGAGGCGGTGGGGATCGTGTGCAACGGCTAAGGTTCCCCCACCTGCTCGCATTAGGCAGGTGGCCATCAACTTCACCCTCAGCGATTCTCGACATGCGTCAGAATGCATGCGCCGCTGCATGATAAACGTGAGTTGATCGCGTTGATGGGACCTCGAGACTTGGGTCTGTGCTGCGCGTACTTGATGCGACGTAGGGCTGAAAGAGCCGCGCTAAGAACTTCGCGCTAAGGGTCGAAACCAAAACCACGAGTACGCTGAGCAACGGCAAAATGTCTTGTTATATCTCAACAAGGCCAGCCACGAACGACCATCTCCAACTGTTCCCACGCCTCGCATCCTTAGAGACCTTCCGTTCTTGATGCTGCCTCTTTGTTGAGCGCAGTGCGAAGGGCGTGCGGCAGCGCTGTGATCGTTGCGCCATCTGGCACCCCTTGCCCCTGCGACTCCCCGAGTACAAAGGCCGCCTTCGCTCAAGTCCGCGACTGAGACCAGGGAAGAAGAACTTAAGACTTCGCGGTTATGTCTCAATACCCGGAAGACCAACATGATCGATTCTTGGAGGGAGAAGAGGAGGAGGGCATCACAGCTGAGGATTGCTGGACAGTGGTCTCGTCTTTCTTTGACACCAAGGGCCTGGTGTCCCAGCAACTCGACTCCTTTGATGAATTCGTCTCTTCAACGATGCAAGAGTTGATCGCCGAGAATTCTCTCATCACGCTTGACCAGAATCTACCTCAGTCAGAGGACGATCCTGATTCTCCTGTATTAAGAAGATACGAAATTAAGTTTGGCTCAGTCCTGCTCTCCAGGCCGTCGATGACTGAAGGTGATGGTGGAGCACTACAATTGTACCCTCAAGAGGCGCGCCTTCGAAATCTCACTTACTCGAGTCCCATGTTTGTTGAGATGACGATGAAGAAATCATTAGCCTACGAGCGACCCATCATGGAGCCAACTGATGAGGAAGTTGCAGCTTCCGGCCAAGATGACATTATCCAGAAGCCCACTGGAAATACATACCTTGATTGGGAAGAGGAGAACTTTATGTCGGAGGAAGACCGCAAGCCGGTCAATGTCTTTATCGGAAAGCTGCCAATTATGGTAAAGTCAAGATATTGTTTGCTCAAAGATCTCCCAGATGAGGACCTATACGCAGAAGCTGAATGCCCTTACGATCAGGGTGGCTATTTCGTCATCAATGGTAGCGAGAAGGTCCTTATCGCGCAGGAGCGGAGCGCTGCCAATATCGTTCAAGTGTTCAAGAAATCTCAAAGTAATACTCCTTATGTCGCCGAGATCCGAAGTGCTGTTGAGAAAGGTTCGAGGCTCATCTCAAGCATGCAAATCAAACTTTACGAAAAGGGCGAAGGATCTAAGGGCGGGTTTGGGCAAACTATTAAGTGCACATTACCATACATCAAAACGGAAATTCCCATTGCAATCGTATTCCGAGCTCTTGGCGTGGTCTCCGATGAGGACATTCTGAATCACATCTGCTACGAGCGCAAAGACACTGAGATGTTGGAGATGTTAAAGCCTTGTCTCGAAGAAGCTTTCGTCATCCAGGAGCGGGAACAGGCACTCGACTTCATTGGCAGACGCGGCAACTCCCAAGGAGCCACCAAGGAAAAGCGAGTCAAATACGCGCGAGATATCATGCAGAAAGAGCTGTTACCGCACATATCACAGGTGGAGGGTAGCGAGACACGGAAAGCGTTTTTCCTTGGATACATGGTAAACCGCCTGCTGCAGTGTGCACTTGGGCGACGAGAAGTGGACGATAGAGATCATTTTGGCAAAAAGCGACTCGATCTGGCTGGTGTTCTGCTGGCAGGCCTGTTTCGAATGCTGTACCACAAGTTGACCAAAGACATCTTCAAGTACCTACAGAAGGCGGTCGAGCAGAACAAGGAATTTAATATGTCGCTCGCTGTCAAGTCTACAATGCTGACTAATGGTCTCCGATACTCGCTGGCTACAGGCAATTGGGGAGACCAGAAGAAGGCAGCGTCAACAAAGGCTGGCGTATCGCAAGTTTTGAATCGTTATACATTCGCTTCCACGCTTTCACATCTTCGGCGTACAAATACTCCGATCGGTCGAGACGGCAAGATTGCCAAACCACGCCAATTGCACAATACCCACTGGGGCTTGGTTTGCCCAGCTGAAACGCCCGAAGGACAAGCCTGTGGTCTGGTCAAGAACTTAGCACTGATGTGCTATATTACCGTCGGTACGCCTAGCGAGCCCATCATCGACTTCATGATTCAACGAAATATGGAAGTACTGGAAGAGTATGAGCCGCTCAACTCTCCACAGGCAACAAAGATCTTCGTTAACGGTGTTTGGGTCGGTGTTCATCGAGATCCTGCCCACCTCGTCCGTACCGTCCAAGGCCTACGAAGAAAAGGGACAATATCTCACGAAGTCAGTTTGATCCGCGACATACGAGATCGAGAGTTCAAGATATTCACAGATGCTGGAAGAGTCTGTAGACCGCTTTTTGTCATCGATAATGATCCCAAGAGCGGCAATCGGGGCAATCTTGTCCTAACAAAGCAGCTTGTCCAGCAGCTGGAACAAGATAGGGACATGGGACTACATATCGATGCTCAGAGGAAAGAATCCGAAGGCATAGGCTGGCAGCGCCTGATCAGGGCCGGCGTAGTCGAATACGTGGATGCGGAAGAAGAGGAGACTATCATGATAGTCATGACTCCAGAAGACTTGGAGATATCGCGGCAATTACAAGCAGGCTATATAATGCCAGAAGTCAACCCAGACGATCTCAACAAACGTGTCAAGGCGCCAGTGGATCGAGCCGGTGGAGCGCATACTTGGACACACTGCGAGATTCATCCGAGCATGATTCTGGGAATATGTGCAAGCATCATTCCCTTTCCAGATCACAATCAGGTAAGTCAACAACTCTGTGGCCGAGAGACCTTACTAATACAGTCTCTAGTCGCCACGGAATACATATCAATCTGCTATGGGCAAACAGGCTATGGGAGTCTATCTCACCAACTATGATGTACGACAGGATACCATGGCCAACATTCTTTACTACCCTCAAAAGCCTCTTGCAACGACAAGATCGATGGAGTTTCTGAAATTCAGAGAGCTACCTGCTGGTCAGAATGCGATTGTAGCTATTGCTTGCTACTCTGGCTACAACCAGGAAGATTCAGTCATCATGAACCAGAGCAGCATTGACCGAGGTCTGTTCAGAAGTCTATTCTACCGGGCATACACAGATCAAGAGAAGCGGGTCGGCGGGGCTGTGGTGGAGCTTTTCGAGAAGCCCATGAGAAGTGACACCTTGAAGCTCAAGCACGGCACATATGAGAAGCTGGACGACGACGGTCTCGTCGCCCCTGGTGTTAGGGTCTCAGGGGAAGACATCATCATTGGAAAGACTTCACCTATTGCTCCAGACGCTGAAGAGCTTGGGCAGAGAACGAAGTTGCATACCAAGCGGGACGCTTCTACACCATTACGGAGTACTGAGAACGGTATCGTTGATCAAGTCCTTTTGTCCATTAACCAAGATGGCCTGAAATTCTGCAAAGTCCGCATGCGCACTACCAAGATCCCGCAGATTGGAGACAAGTTTGCATCGCGCCACGGCCAGAAAGGAACGATTGGCATTACTTACCGCCAGGAAGATATGCCTTTCACTGGCGAGGGTGTAGTGCCAGATCTCATCATCAACCCGCACGCGATTCCGTCCCGAATGACAATTGCCCATTTAATTGAGTGTCAGTTGAGTAAAGTCTCTTCTCTTCGAGGTTTCGAGGGCGATGCTACTCCATTCACGGAAGTGACCGTCGATTCGGTCTCCCGACTGCTTCGGGAGCATGGCTACCAATCTCGAGGCTTCGAAGTCATGTACAATGGGCACACGGGTCGCAAACTTGTTGTCCAGGTCTTCCTAGGTCCAACGTATTACCAGCGCTTACGGCACATGGTGGACGACAAGATCCACGCACGGGCCCGAGGGCCAGTACAGATTCTGACTAGGCAGCCGGTGGAGGGGCGAGCACGAGATGGAGGTCTCCGGTTTGGGGAGATGGAGCGCGACTGCATGATCTCACATGGTGCAAGTGCATTCTTGAAAGAGCGGCTATTCGAAGTGTCGGACGCCTTCCGAGTCCACATATGTGACATTTGTGGGCTGATGACCCCGGTTGCGTAAGTCAATCCTGACCCCTGTTAAGCCTCCTTTACTGCATTGGGAAATGTAGGCACGGGCAGAAGGCCGCGGTCACCTATGACAGAGGTGGAAGACTTGCTATGAACAAGCGAGCTGACAGTATTTCTAGGAACCTCAAGAAGAATCAATTCGAATGCCGCCCCTGCAAGAACAAGCAGAAGATCTCTCAGATCCATATCCCCTACGCCGCCAAGCTACTCTTCCAAGAGCTGGCCTCGATGAATATTGCAGCAAGGCTATATACGAAGCGCTCGGGGATTACAGTGCGATAAGCAGTCCCTTTCCGTCGTCCAGCACGTAAACCACAGCACGCCCACTTGCTGTCACATCAGACAATCTACTTCGCTTCGGTGCGGGCCTATCACGACCCGCTAATCATTCTAAGCCAAGTTTTTTCTTTGAGTCTGTCTACGATTTTTGCGAGATCTCATTTGCATTGCGATGGTGCGGGATGGTCGGCTGATTTCTACAATACATCCACGGAGCCATGGCACAAGGCCGGGGCGAAAAGCAAAAAAGCAGGAAACAAAGCGATTCGAGCGATCGTCGTCCTGCAGCCTTTTTCCACACGCCAATGTATACTAGAGCAGAAGAAGTAGGATAGCTGCATGTGAATATTCCGCTGCGGGATCAGAGTGGGCAGACAGTGAAGATTCCTCATTAAAAGGGTGTTTCCCCGTTGCTGCATTGTAAACGCTGGAGCTATTGGCCGTGATGTCAAGGTGGGTAGATCTCATTGGCGATTGGACGAATGTTTGATGGATGACCCCGCCCGCATTAATTAGCATTTTAGGTCAAGCCTATCACACTGCATAATCCCCCGGGAGGTCGAGCCTAGAGCAACCCTAGAAGCCGTTCTATTTTCTGCACCTCGATTTCTCCAGCTCCTCCAACTCCTTAACTCCCTCCAACAAAGCATTTCTCTCCTCTAAGCGCCCACTACATGTACCTACAGGCCAAAACATCATGCCACTTATACTAACAATTCTTACGTCCGTATGCAGATGCAGATGCAGACTATCCCCAAAGCTACATACCCCTCCTCTCTAGCATTGCTCCTCCGGTGACCTGCCCAATTGGACCATGCTGGACAAGGCCACCAAGTAGGCCAACATGGGATTATAATAACCCCAAGCGCCCACCTCTGCTTCTCTTCTTTTCCTCTTCAGCAAGCATCCAATCTTTCTTGAGCTATCCTTAGTAATTCCTGCATTTTTCCTAGAGCTGTGCTCTTGTTGTGTCTACTCTCTTAATTACTATTATCAACATTTGTAGTCGCCGGTCGACTTCTTTTGCATAGCTCAAGTTACTTGCTCGCGAGACGCCTGTTGTTCTAGCTCTTACTTTTTGAAGCAGACAATAGCATCTTGTTCTAATTATTCTATTTTCAAACCACCAACCGTCGAGTATCTGTTTGATCAATAGCTCTGGTAGCTTTTTGTTCAACAGCCCCATATTATCAACGTCGACTCGTTACCAATCGATCGACTATACTCTTCAGCTTTTATTCAACTTTATATTTACTATCACAACAATCCCTTAATACCAATCAGCAATAATGTCTGTCCAACTCACCTTCACCGTCGCCACATCCTCCAAGGCTCGCTCCGCCCACCTCCTCGGCTCATGGGACAATTACAAGCAACAACTTCCTCTTTCCTCCAAAGAGAAGGCCGGTAACTGGCGTGGAACCTTCAAGATCCCAACCTCGATCGTCAAGCCCGGGTCTCGGTACTGGTACTACGTATGTCTCACCCACTTTCTCTCCACCGACCGCATCAACTAACACAATTGCTCACAGTACATCGTCGACGGCACTACCGTCTCCCACGACCCGTCCACCCCATTCACCCGTGAACCCACCACCGGCCGCAACCTCAACATCCTCGACGTGCCCAAATCTTCCTCCGCATCTTCAACCCTCCAATCCAAGTCCTCCCGCAGCGCCAACCGCGCCTCAATCGAGATCCCCAAAGGCCGCTCTCTCTCCCCCTCCAAGATCGCGCACCCCAAGCCCAGCAAGCCCTACGCTTCCCGCGCAGTCCGAGAGGCAGACTACAGCATGTCCCCCAGCATGGACGACTTGGCCGACAAGCTCGAGCAAGCTTCCCTCTACAGGATGCCCCGCAACATCTCGCCACCCTCATCAGTCGGCTCTTCAATCAGCTCGCGCAGCTCAGACCGCAGCTCGCCAGAGTCGCTTTCGTCATTGTCGGATAGCTCCCGCAGCTCGTGCACATGCAACCGCTACGGCCTTACGCGCTCAGGCAAGAAAGTCCTCATGGATTGCGGTGGCAAGCGATGCGGCTCTGATGACTCCAGCTCTTGCAGCTCAGTCGAGGAGAGCGAATCCGAGAGTGAATCCGAGTCTGAGGATGAGGCCCCACGCTACAAGACGCAGACGATCCAGCCAAGGCGCGCTGCTGTCAGCAGTGGACGCAGGCGATAGACGGTTATTGGTACCGTGTGGATGGATGATGGCTTTTCTTTACGTGAAGTACATTCATTGCTTATTAACGTTTCCTTTCATCTGGGCTGGTCGCAGATGGGACCACTCTAGCCTACTCGAAGGCGTATATGCACATTTCATCGTGTCATTGGCCGCTCCCTGCGACGACATAAGCAGTGGAGACGCCGCGCCGATGGGGATGGTTGGAGTGGATGGAATGGCAAGCGAAGACCTCGGCAGTACTGCCTTGCATGTCTTTTTTTGACAATTGTGGATATGGGTGTCCTTGATGCTCAGCCTATCCTGGTTTTAGGGGACGAGGAGGCAAATTGAATGTTTGGGAAGAAGTGTACGGTAGAAGAGAGGAGAGCACAGTGTGGATTAGATAGCAAACTCAATCTGAACGAAATATCTATCCATACCCATACTCTCTCAATGCAACAGTGCTTCTTGGCCTGATTCCAATTTCACCTGCATATCCCAGCATTTATGACAGGCCGCACTCTGCGTTTTTGAACTTGCAGTCTGCATTTTGCGACCCTCACCGTTGAATGCGTACCAAAAGTGTTGTAGATCTGTCCACAGTCACCCTAATCGGTACGGACGTCGCAAGAATGAAGATACCTCAGCACCGAGGAGGCCTACGATGATACAGTCGATGTTGGATTGTAGAAAGAATGCTGATCTATAAATTACGCAGCAAACTCAATATCGTAGAACTAACCATTGTAGATACAGGAGTGGTTGAAATAGGAGGTTTTATTTTTTACGTCGACTTTGAACGTGGCCTTGCGACAATCAAGACAATTCAACGGGGACAATACTTACGAGAAAACATTGTATGAAGTAGTGATAGAGATAAGGTTTATCAACAGTCTTTTCGGCGGCTGTTAAAGCAAAGAAAGCCTGGTAGCAGACTTAATAAGACCGAAAGTCGGGACGTCTTGTATCTTTTCGAGAGACTCAAGAAAACCTTTTTATACGGAGCCAAAATTATCTTTGGGAGCTGACTCCACCGTTGGATCGTTATCAAAGCTGTCATAGATCTATTAAATACCTTCTTGTCCACACTGGCATCATCACCGAAGCTCTTACTTCACTCCGCAACCTACAATGCTGCTCCGACGCTCAGTCTTTGCGCTCTCGCGGCGAGTGGCCGTTAGGCCAATCGTTTCGCGAAGTTTTACTACTTCGATTGCGCGCCGTAAGTGGATATAATCTGCAACCCCACTTTGGAGGATGTGTTGGATGCTGATAGAGGTATCATGAGCAGGTGCGGACAAGCATACCGGAGGCGATCCCATGCCAGGGCAACCGGATAAGAAGATGGTTCCGTTTGAGGGTGCGGCCTACTCCCCACGCCTACACAACCCAACGACGTCTCAAGAGGGCGAAGCATTCATACCTCCTACAACAGATGCTCTTACTCTACCGCTCCCAAGCATATCAACCAAATACTGACCATCGGTTTTGTATAATTTAGAAATCAGAACAGAAGAAGACCTCCTCCCTCCCGGCGCCGAGCCTGGTACCGTTCCTACGGATTTGGATCAGAGTACTGGTTTGGAGCGATTCGAGATCCTGGGGAAGATGCAGGGGATTGATGTGTTTGACATGAAGCCTTTGGATGCTAGTCGAAAGGGTACTTGCCATCCCCCCACCCATCGAGGATCCGCTACATTCCCTTACAAAGAGCTCGGAGAGGGCACACGGATATACAAGCCGAGGAGCACATAAACGCCTCTTTGAGAAGTCAAATGGCGCTTGTCAATCCGACCACGGAGTCTCATGATATCTATCGAGAACCCTAAGGGCTGACTCGCGGTCTTGCAACAGGTACCCTCGAAGACCCTATCCCCGTCAAATCTTTTGGCGACGAGCAATACGCCGGCTGCACCGGCTACCCAGTCGACAGCCACGTTACCCTCTGGCTCGCCGTACGTCCCTCCCTACAATCTCACCTCTCAAGTACAGAGCTGATGACTTTTAATTGGCAGATGTCACGCGAGCGTCCCGTCGAGCGCTGCCTAGAATGTGGAAGCGTGTATAGGATGGAATACGTAGGGCCGCCTGATGATCCGCATGCACATGGGCATGATGACCGTAAGTATACCGCTTTAGACTTATCGAGGGAAGAGTGCATGGCTAATTTGGGACGTAACGTAGATGCGCACGGTTATGAGGAGCCCAAGACCTTTGCCGATTACGTGAGGCCTGAATACAGAGGAACGCCGCAGCCGCATTATGGGCGGAGCTAAGTGGGCGATGATTGAAAAGGAGAAGAAAGGGAGCGAGGATGGAGCAAGGCAGTGGAGAGTGGGCGTTGTGTACCTATACCAGACCTCAGCAAAATTCCATTGAGTCACTGGAAGCACCTGCTGCTGCCCAATCTTTGGTAGAATGCCACTTCGATGACAGGCAGAGCATACGATAGTTCGGGAAGGCTGCGAGCAACCTACTATAAGGGCAACGGAGGTATGCCTGTGAGTGCTCTCGTGAACGTGCTTATTTGAACCTGAGTGTAAATATTCTGCTACATAATCCCTTCTAGTGCATGATGCTATACCATCAAACGCCATTCCCCTTCCTTGCTCTGCTTTCATTAATCAAGCTCCAGGCCACACCAGTCAATGCTTGCCTCCCTCAATGCCTCTTTCCCGCAATCCTTCCTCAATTGATACTTCTTCTCAACATCTCTTTCATCTCTCGCATTCCTACACACGCTCCTCTAGATCGGTACGAGTACACCAGACCACGATCTCCTTCATGTCTTTCTTTCCCACCTCAAGCAAAATTGTCCTGCCTATCAACCCAAATATCCTCGAGTTCCGCGAAGTTCTGGAAGTGGAGCGGGCGATGTACATCCGCATAGAATCCCAAGGGCACGTCCAATTTCACACCGACTGGCTTCTTTTCCACTCCACTGAAGGAGGCACCCATGAAGCTATAATTCCACGTATTTTGCTCCGGCACCAAAAAGTACCCTCGAATCTTATCACTCAACAACAATTGCGTCTTTTCGCCCATTCCAGTCGTGCTGAAGCCGGCTGGTATGTCGGAAGATAGGTCTTTGTTCTCGCTGCCCCATTTGTAGCCTGCCGGTGTAAGGGCCCAAGCGGCTAGAGAGACGGAGCCAGGCGTGAAGGAGACAGTCATCGTGACGGTTTTCTTGTCCCAGGTGGAGTGTGCGGACATGAGGCGCGCGTGGTGCGTGACGTCTGCGGCGGTCATGTATGGGGGTTCGTTACCTGCGACTGTGTGAATGATACCTAGAGGTTCGAGAGCGGAGAGATTTTGATGCTGTGGCAATTGATGGGGTAGCTGGACATCTCGGGTATTGCCGACTTGAGGTACCATGACAATTGTGCGGATTTCTTTCACTTGATCGTTGTCGGGTGGGGAGGAGCCGTAGAGATAGCCTGCAACTTGGACGCGGAGATCGGCGATGGTGATGAAGCGTTTCAGAACATTTTTGGGCATGATGTAGGTGTGGTGGCCTTCTTCGTGGATGTCGTCCGAGGAGATGTAGATGTTGTTGGCCCGGGTGCGGAGGTTGGAGGTTGCGATCGCGCGGGTACGCCATTCGGTTTTTGAGGCAAAAGATTGTTGTTCGAATTGTGAGGTGGTGGTTACGATGATGTCTTCACCGAGGACGTTTTGGGTCTTGGTGGTTACGGCTGTGAGCTGCTGTTGCTCTTGCTGCTGCTTTTCGATTTCGGCGGCTTGTTGGCGTTGCATTGAGGGGGCGCTGATTTCCATTCCGAGAATGATGTCACGGATTTCGCTGGTGGTCAGACTGGAGGTGTTGACATTGTTCTTCTTACCATAGTCGTTCAGGATGAGATCACGAAGTTGCACCTCGACCTTGATCCAATCCTCATCGGACAAAGTGGGCCAGATGTGATGCTCCTTGGTAACGACCGTCTTGTCAGGTCTGAGTAATAGCTTAGTTTTGTCTTGGTTGACATGCAGGGCACGCAAGATGAGAATCAGTCGTGAAAAGGCGGTGTACGAAGAAATCGTCTTGAGCCACTCATCATACAGGTTGAAAAGCATCATTTTCGGCTCTGTAGCCCGAAGAATCATGTCCCCCAGCTTCTCGACCTTCATAGCAGCCTGAAAGGGAAGCTGAAGCTCAGAGGCTCGAATCGAGATGTTGGGGAAGTCCAAGAGATGCACTTCCAGCGGATCAAGCAGACCCTTTCTCGTGACAATGAGCTGCTTCGGCTGTTCTTCGACAGGCAGTGAGCGAATTAGGGCAGCTACTTCTTCTGCAGTCTTCCATTTAGCCAATTGTCCCAGACGCTTCTGACCGGCCCAGACACTCGTGTGAATGATCTTGAGGAACAATTGGCCTGTCCTGGGGTTGAAGATGAAGATCGCTCCGTTTATGGGCTTGGTTGTCAGATTGCCCTCGAAGGTCTTGTGGATCGTGACTCGGTACACGTTCGTATCGTCAATGAACAGCTGGATCTGATTACTGAACAGCTCCGAGTAATTTTGCGAATTTAAGAACTCTTGATTGCTCTCCGATGCGTACAGCTGCAGACCCTTTCGGATACGCTCTCTCAAGACATACAATGCCGGATTGGCTTTCATAATCTTAGCCATTGCCTGTTGCACGAGGGCTTTCAGACCGGGGAAGTATTGACCATAAGCGGAATAGAGATTGTAGGCAAGATCAATGCCAATCATCAACCCAGTAGCAGATGGGTAGATACTCATACTGTCGGTGGTGTAGTCCAAGTACTTGGCACGTACGTAACGCTCAATGTCATGAGAATCATAATCACCATACCGCAGTTGGACGTCGACCCAAAACTTGTTGGTGGTCGTGGGCTCAGTGATATCTTTGGTATCAAATAATATCGAGGGCCTCGTAACGTTCCACTTGTGCGTAGCGAAGAGCAAGATATCAGCGCATGAGCTGTTCATCTTGTATGACTTTCTAGGATGGATTGTCTCCTTTTGCACAGTTTCGATACCCAACTGATCCAATTCCTGATCGAAAACTTGGCACAGATCCATGACAACAGACTCATGGATTTTCTGCCACAGATGGGCCCGGAAAATCTGGATCAACGAAATCTTGAGAGTTGGAATCTTGCCGTGCAAGAAGATACCAGTCAAGTCAAGCTGGACCTGGAAACCAACGTAGACGTTTGCACGATTGATCGTAGGCGACCACCACAGAGTGAAGCGACGATTGGGGATCTGGTTGAGACCGGAACGTTGAGCATTGGTAAGCTTCTTGAACTTCATCGATTCTTCGAATCCAGAAGCCTTCTCCCAGAAGAGACCCTCCCAAGAAGGGAAAGCTGTAGCCTTGAAAAGGGTGTGCTCAAGGATGGTTTCGACACCGCCCAAGGCCTGGATGACATCTGTCCGGTACGCATTAAGGTTCCAAAGCTTGCCGTCATGCCTTTGGCTCGTCCACCAGAAGGGATTGCTCTTCATCAATTGGTATGTCTTGAACTCAGTACGCGCTCTGAAACCTTTATCAAAGCTCAGAGTGCTTCGATCCTTCTGGAACAGCGTGTTTATACGAGGCAAACCGCGATCCCAACTGTCCTCCAGATCTTCAAGAGTCAGGCGTCGGTTCTGCTGGTTGGCTTCTTGGCGCTTCTGGGAGTACTCTGTCCACACTCGCTGCGAATCGATGAATTCAGCTTCCCATGGGATGATGTATCGGAAGATGTTTGGAATAAGCGTCTCCTCGTCATGGCTCATACCAGCACGGTAATGCGTCACGCCCACATCAGTCTGTTTCGACCACCGCTTATCGCTGGTGGGAATGAGGATATGAGATCCGGAAATCATACCTAGGCCACCCAGCTCTTTCGGCGTGTAGAACACGGCAGGTGGAAACCTCGAGGGCATTTTAGAGTTGAGGCCGATCTTGACACGAGTCTGAATCTTTGTCTCGCATTTGACAATCGTATCAAGCAGGTTCACCGTCGACACTGCCGCCTCACGGTAATACGTGAACAGCGCAATCAAGCTGGTGTTCCACTTGTTGGCGATCTTAGTGAACGTAGTGGAACCTGAAGACATAAGAATCTGTCGGATACGGTTATTGAACTGCTGAATGTGTTCCTCGGTCACCTGCAAGAAAGCATGCGCTGTCCGTTCCTTCGTCGTATTGTCCACAAGTGACCAGACGCTGTCTTTTACTGGGAACTCCTCGCTGAGATTGCGGATCTTGGGTAAGATGCGGACTTCGAAGCCACTCATGGAGTAGAGTAGGTTCGGGTTGTCTCTGCTGTACACGCTTGCGAAAGTGTCATCCCATTCAATGGTGGTGATGGATCTGGGCAGCCGGTTCTTCAAGTCCCAGAATACAGCGCGTCCAAGATTGACATCATGTCGCATCAGCCTCATTCTCGAATCTCGAGGCCAGCATTTCTTATTTCGATAGCCAATGACATTCTCGAAATTTGGATCTGGCTGCTCAGTCAAGAATCGTTGAATGAGATCTCTTGACTCATCCGCAGAGAACCTCAAGAAAACCCAGATGCGGTCGATGTATCGGGTGTAGAGTCTGATTGGATGCCTTGTCTCCGTCTTGCGATCTCTGAATTGCAGGAAGTCATTCGGACTTTGCGGCGGTCCAGCGATCTCGCTTGCACGTTGAAGACCAAGTAGTAGTAGATCAAGGACAAGACCGTAGTATTGGAAGACAAATGCTGAGAATTGCAAGCCTCTGATCATACCGTAGCTGTTGGTGTGATTCATGTCCTTGTAGTTTAGCTGAACGTTGTTCTTCGACGTAATATAATCTGCCAGGTTGTGGTCCATGATCAACCGTAGGAGACGGTTTAGCAGCGTAAGATCGATCTTCTCATACACCTTCGAGAGCTGCGTCTCGATCATGACGTTGCACGCGCCGTCCGCAGTCTCCCATACACCACCCAGGTTGTTAATGCCTTGAGCCCATTTATAGGTAAGTAACGGTGGTACCTCGGAATCAGAAGGCTTAATCCATGCTGGGAAAAGATGGCGCTGGTCTGCTTGGTACCAGAGATACTGATCAAGGTAGGCATCCGTGATCTTCTCTATGGGCTCAATATCGTATACAGGGTTGATGCTACTGTAGTTGTCGTTCATGTCAATGCCTACTTCTTTGAACGCTCGCTGCGTCAGTAGGAAGCGCTTTATACGAGTGAGAGTAGTGCCCGGGGAGTCGTAGGCTTGTTCTATGAGCGCAAGCTCTTCTCTCTGGTTCTGATTCAGTCGGCCCTTGACCGAGTACGCTTCTCTCAACCGCTCGAGGGCCAAAATCAAGATCTTAGTGTCGTGCTTGTATGAGACTGCTGGGAACGGTATTGGCGAGTACTTCCTCGACTCTAGCCAATGGACAGTAGTCGTGTATATGGCAACCGCTTCTTCGGAAGATACATAAGGACCATCTTTCATGTAATTATGCTGTCTCTCCTGCTCTGCCTTCAACCATAGACGTGTCAGGCGACCCAGATTCTTCTTAGCGACGGTCTTGTCAACAGTAGCGCCTCTCCTTATACGCTCACGATTGTAATGTGCGACGGATATCCACCAATCAGCTTTGCTCTTGACGTATCGTAGGATGATGTTCTCAATTGGTGCTGGTAGGCCTGGCACCTTCCAAGGAATGTTACTCTTCCAGCATCTCCAAGCTTCCGATAGATGCTGCAATACAGTGTTGACCTTGTTCTGCTTGATCCCCTCAGGCATCATATCCATTAAATCTGCCATGACTGAAGCTCGCAGCTCGAGATCGAAATGTGACTCAACTCTCTGCTTGGTAACAGTCTTCGCGACACCCTTACTGTGGCGACCCTCGAATTGGCGGGAAAGCAAGTTGCCAAGCCATCTCTCGAGCAGGGGAATGATACCACGCATGAAGAAGAGCCACACCCTCCAGGCTGGTGCCCAGAAGCCACAGCCAGGTCCTTTACCTACTGGACCTGAATTGAATCGATAGTAAATTAAATGCTTCAGATCTTTGCATGACCGAATCTGGTGCATGAGCTTATACTTGTAACGATACATACCCGTCAGCTGTCCAACGTGATTGAAAGCGTACAGGATACCGTCCGCCAATTGGAAGGCATCGATGTTACCGAGGCGGTATTGCACTTGAGCATCGACAATCAGCTTGGTCAAACGCAAGATTTCTCGCATCAAATGGAAAGCATTTCCGAAACGGGACTTCTTCCGCTCTTTGGTGGTCAAGGTCTTGACAGGCTTCAAATTGAAGTTGTAGTCAAGATGTAGATATGTCAGATTCTTTCGGTGGATGAGCAGATTTAGCATGTTAAAGCCCTGCCTGCAGACCTGTAGACCAGCTTCAACCCAGTCAATCGTGGTCTGTTGGAAGAACTTAGTCGACTTGAGCGACTTCATCAAATTCTGCTTGTTCTGGGCCTTTGGCTTCTTCTTGTGAAGCTCGTTCAAGACGTAACTCTTGAGTAACTTCTGGTATGACACTCTGACCTTAACCGGTTGGCCCTGCGGACAATGCTCAAGGTACCATTGCTTGACCAATGGTACGTCCTGAGCGCGCACCATCTTTCCTGATCTCCTATCGAATGGGAATGGCGCCCACCACAGTGCAATCGCTGATGAAGTCTCACTGGTATATAGCTCTTCGTCTGCAAGGAAAGGCTCCATGTTGCCAGGCAGTGTGAACTCTTCATCCTCGCTACTGTCTCCGAATATCTCGTCCTCATGACTGATTGTGATGTTCTTCGGTGCAACAGAGCGCGATGAGATGGGGTTAATGACAGGATCGAAATAGAAGGCAGGTAAGCTTGGGTCTTCGGCTCGGACGTAGACCACCTGTGGATGCGAGAACCACCCAAGCTTTACGCTTCGTGGGAGTGAATTGTAGAGAAATGGGAATGCGACGCGGTACTCTGTTCGAATTGGGGCGCGGAAAATGATGCGGTCGATGGCGTTGAACTCCCCAAAGTCCTCGTCGTTGGGATCGACGTCCTTGTAGAGGGGTTCGAACCGTGGGCCACCAGGTATTGCAACATTCAGAGCCTTTGCAGTCTCGAAACTAGGGAGATCGAACATGTGGAAGTAGTTCTTGTCAACAAGATCGCTCAGCAGCTGGTGGCTCAGCCGGTATAATGTTGCCATCTGCGGAAGTGTCAGGTTCCATTCCTTGTAGCTTGGTCCATTGACATGAGGAGTATCCAGCAAAGGTCGATGCTCATAGAACCACTCGAGGACTGGGCCGTCCTCGGCTTCATCGAGCTCCATCTGGATGGGCTCCAGCGGCTCCACATCCTCAATGTTCTCGGACCATGAAAGCGGGGGCTCTTCATCGTCGAACGGTGGAAACCGCATTCTTTTGAAATGCCGTCTGTCACTCTTCTCCCTCCTCATGCACACCCACATCGTAGCCCACTGCGCATGGAAGACAGGCTCAATGACTCTCGGTGTTTCGTTGACCATCGTCAGGCATCCATTTACGTGATATAGCACCTTCACTTCTCTCGAAGATTCCCAAGGCATAGGCATGTTTTCCAGTAGCTTCAGCACAGCGTGTGGCATGAACTTCAGCGCCCCTAAGTAACTCCGCTTATCACTGCTAAACTTCTTTTGCGATACATCTCCGATATCCTTTACGATCTTCCGTAGATGCTCTGGGGGCATATCAGCCTTCTGTGTCTCCACGAAGCCGCCCTTTCTCTTCTCGCCGAATCGATTTCTCTGCGTTCGTAGCCATTCCTTCTTCTTCTGAGCGAACTTTGCGACTTGAGGATCTGCTGGCGGCTGATAGCCTGGTGGAGGAGGCGCCGATGGCATCGAGTGAGGACCAGCTCCCCAGCCAGGTGGTGGTGGAGGGGGAAGTGAGCTCATAATGACGGTGAGAGCTCACTTGTAGCTTTACTGCATCAACTCCAAATGGGGAGTGAGTCCCTCGCGAGAGGAAGCCTTTTCCAGGCTCTCAGACCCGCTCAACGAGCGACCGAACTCTGGTAGATGAGCTTGATTTCGACTTTGGCGATATGAGTTCTCACCTCAGTCTACCTCTCGAAGAAGCGTGTTGATACATCAAATTCTGTATTAGAGACTACAAAAGTGGCGGCTGTTTGAAAAATCCTAAATGGTCGACATCACGCTAGTATCTCTTGGCGCCTTCGGTTAATCCACACTTACTGAGTCTTGAATTTGGCGGCGCAAAATCATCGACGACAAATACCAAACCTGATATCTACCCAAGCAAATCTAGACCAGGTCGTCAAGATGGGTGCTAGACTGACATATGTAAGTATCTATGCTTGTGTAGCGTGACCCTGCTAATGCTCTGCGCAGCGACGGAGGAATCCTTACAACACTCGCTCCAACAAAGTCCGCATTGTCAAGACTCCTGGTGGAACACTACGATACCAGCACACGAAGAAGAAGGGCAGTCCGCCAAAGTGCGGTGACTGTGGTATCAAGCTCCCAGGCGTGAGTTCTACCCAGGCCTCGAGGGAAATTCACTGCTCCTCACCAAACTACGACTTATAGAAATCGATTGGCTGACTCTGTGGCTGGCCTACAGATTCCCGCCCTTCGTCCTCGCGAATACTCCCAGATCTCTAGACCCAGAAAGACAGTCCAGCGCGCATACGGTGGATCAAGGTGCTCAAACTGCGTGAAGGATAGGATTACGAGGGCGTTCTTGATTGAGGAGCAGAAGATCGTGAAGAAGGTGCTCAAGGAGAACTTGGCGAAGAAGAAGTAGAATTGTGCTTGATGAAAGGGATGGGGAGTGGTTACCTGGGTCAATGACAATGGCCACGGCGACGGCTACGGATTGAATGCATACAAGCTCACTGAAAGCGTTGAATCCATGACATTGCTTTGCGGGAAAAGTGCTATGTGTGAAATTTCTGCTGTATTAGAAAGCGCTTGCGGGGACGAAGACAGTTCGAGCCTCTGAAGGTCTCTGTATGTCTGAATTAGCCTTCGCCACAAGGTGCTAATATCAGAGATCAACTGGCAAGAACCGCCAATACCATACAGGCCTAGTATCAGTTTGGTATTCTACCCCAAGATCATATCTGTTCCAGAGCCTCCCGCAGTGTCTTTCCATTCCAAGAGCGGCTTCATCCCTGAACACCAGGCATGCGCGTGCTTGACATACCCTTCGTCACTGCCCTTCGCTGTATTCAAAAACTCTTGTTTGGCCGCATATTTGAGGCGTCTTCTACAAAATATCAAAATTTCTCCCGAATTTATGAAAGGTGTTTTGAAAGAGAGCGCCGCAAACTGAAATGAACACACTTCCACGGCAGTCTATCCTCCTCTCGCCCCACAACAACAACTTAGGCGCGCCCCTCTTAAAACCAGGCTCACCCAACCCGGGAATAATAAGCGGCGTTCGACATATGGGAAAACAAATTAGTAATGGTGTGATTCGGTCCACAAGCTTTCTCAATTAAGTAGACCGTGCACTGCCACCAAGCAAGGGCAGCCGAAACCATCCAGAAGCAGGCTGCGACATTGATCCCGACGATGACCGACGCCCTCACCGTAGGCGAAGAGGCAGCAGGCGATTGTACTGCCGATTGCGAGGGTGAAGGTGACACCGCTAAGGATGAGGTTACGGGCTGTGGATGCGAGAGCCTGGGGGTGCATCATTTATTGGAGGAATTGATGGGTCTTGATATTTGTTTCGGGACGACCTACACAGGACCACGCCACAAAGGATGAAACAACAAATCAAGACGCCAGCTCTGGATAATGAACGTGGATATCGTGAGGCATGAGAACCCCAGCGGCCTATCAATCAACATTTGAGGATGGGACTTGTACTTTGATATCTGGCATTGGCCTGGGATCATGCCACAAATGCACATAGAATCCCAATAGATATCCGGAAGCTACCCCACATAGCATTTAAAACAGTAACCAGCATATGACGAGCCTGAAATGCGTATATGCCTGCAATGAATTCCGCTAGGTCGCCAAAGGGAGCGACGAATGGGAAGCAAATTGTATGCGAGTAGGCGTTACCCCACCAATTGGCAATGTAAGCAGGAGGAAGAGGAGGAAGAGAAGGAAGGCAATCTTGGGAGGTGATCGGCGATCGTGATGTGTTGGTTTCGAACAACCAGTGAGCCAACGATTGTGTTCAGGAGCGGTAATTCTGCCTGAGGAGGCGAAGGCGCTGTTGAATGTTGGGCCAGGGAAAGAGATCTCGGGGAGAGCCTGACTAGAAGAACGCGTCGATGATCAAACTGGTAGTACTCGATCGAGTGCTGTGAAGGGCAGTGAGAGGTCTCGTAGAACTTGTTCAAAGCGTGCTGGTTGATGCTCAAGGAATAAACAGATTCAAGAGGTGGGGCAGATGGCGAGAAGCTAGAGGACAGTGGTCAGTGATTGAAAATAGGAAGCGTAATAGACAGATACGGTCTTTGCGCTTAGAAGGAAGTAGTCCAGCGCCATTGTCGAAGAGAGATGGCAGCGTGGGCAAAGGCGTCGCCTTCTCAAGCATTCGAAGTTGAAAACAATGGCCATTCGAATAATTACATATGCTGAACGGCCTAGGGCTTTCCAAGAAAATTGCAATTGGAAGCATCCAGAAGCCGGTGTCTTCTCATCCGGACTCGGACAAAGTCGACGTGTTGGTATCCTGAGGCTTCAAAAATAGGTTTCAAAGCCAGAAACATCCTTGCCATTTATTCTCGTCTCAGTCGACGAAGGACGACTTGACCGAGTGAGATTCTCTGGTCTAACGACTTCCTGTTGCCACTTCAAACCTCCATGGTAGCCTTAAAAGCTGTCCACACTCTTCGAGTACTGTTTGGGCTGCCATTACTCACGTCCGCTGTAGCGGCAACGCTCCAGCCTTCCAATCCACGACCTAATCAATGCAATCTTCACTGAATACGTCGCGAAGCCAGCAGCAGTCAGGATAATAGGCGTCACAGGCAATTAGACCCTAGCAAACTCACCCAAGCGCTTCGATTCCTATAAATTAAGAACTATGGATCTGCTGGATTCGGGACCAGCATCGTCCCTGATCGCGTCTCGCTGCGGGCCTGGTTGAAACACGGCAGGCCAGAGGGAATAAGAGCAGAAGTGGCTTATGCATAAATATTGGAGATCTGTAATACCACATGAATACAGATTGCAATGCCACTGTCCAGTCTCAAAGCTCAGATAATTTCAATTAATAAAAGTCCTTCCCCAGGTCTCCCAGGGGCGAAAAGTGGAAGGGTTGTGAAGAGGGAAAATATCCCATTGGCGGAGAATCCTTGTGTAATTAGTGCCTGGGCGGTATGCTTTTCTCCGCCATTTGTTTATTATTACTCTAGCATCCTGGATATCATACATAGTTGGCCCATAGATAGCTACCAGTTTTCAATCAAATCGTTCTACATACATGCAATAGCGCTGTTCAGCCATAGTGACGGCTTCCTTCCTTTTCTGGGCTCGGAGGTAGATCATATAGTCCGGTATAAAACTACAATCCCTACAACAATTATCCTAAATTATTTGTTCATACTGATTCGGTTTGCAAGTTACAATGGTTTGATTGTTTGCCCCTGGGAGTTCCTCAAAGTTGACCCCGGAGTCGAAAAACCAAAATTTCCAAGGTTGAGGCTTCAGCACGAGATCATTCTGACTTTTCGTGGATGAGCCCGCAAGCATATTCATTCCAGAAATCTTAACGCGAAACTTTCCTTATTCATGTGATATATGAGTCACACAGTAATTTTTGAACTCCTTATTTCATCTGAAGTACTTTAATATTCATGAGTCCTTCATGCGAACACTTTCACCTCGAAACCAAATCCATCGCTCTCCTAACATAGACTACCGAATTCTAGGCCAGGCGACCCTACACGACCAATTCCAATAATAGCACACTACCCAGATGTATTCCTATATACAAGAGCAAATTTCACTATGGCCTTCGTCCTACCCCCCTGGGCGAACATAGCATTGATCATTGGCATGACAATAAGCAAAGGAATCCGTGATATCGGAAGGGAAGAAGAACTCCAACGCAACCGTGACATTCGAGCAAAGAAAAGACGGGAAGAGGACTTCGCTTTCCGACGCAAAATGGATGGCGCAAGCGATCAGGAATTCGCGCAGCTACAGGTAAATAAGCGGCGACGTATCGATCAGTTGCCATTCTGGTCGAAGACATCAGCTTTGGCGGAACTCGAGGCAGATAAACGGAGATTGGAGAGGGCGAGACTGGAGCAGAGAGGAAGGGAAAGGCGCCAGAGGGGTGATTTGGGCGTTTGAGTGAGTCGATGTTACTTGTGATAGATCAAATCATCTCATCGTGGGTTGAAGACGATAAAATCACTTGGTATGCATGAAATGAACGAAGAAAGATATAATGGTGATGGCCTAGGCTACGGATCACGAGCGGCAGCCCGTTTAGCCTTCGAGAGGGAGTCGCAGATATCGGAAATGGCTGGGCACATCGAACGAGAAGAGAACAGGCAAGGAAGAGGAGATAGCTGGCTTGAGCATCAGTATCCTGGGGCTCCAGAAACCCACTCTCTATTGTCGAGAGAGTGAGAGGAAACGGCGTTTACTTGGGGAGTCAACGAGGAGGCAGGCGTGACACAGGACTACTTACGAAACAACTGCAATCAAGGTTTCTGCCTCCTTGAATTCTACCTATCCATTCTACTTTCTCAAATTGTTAGTATCGCGTGCTCGACATTGGATCACAGCCACGATAGCCGGTGATTCGCTTGTTGTAATTTCCGCGCAGCAATTGCCACTGAAACGGGGCGTAGGAAGTTCAGCCTGCATGGCACTAAGCACAACAACCCGGTCAAGGCAAGTAGGGGCCAGCCACTGTAGCAGGACCAATGGGGCAATCACCTAGCCATTTTTCGTGTAGAGTGGATCTCTTGGTAAAAGAGCTTAATTTGACCGCACAAAACTCCACAAGATATTGACGACTTTTCTTTTCGTATTACCCAACCGCTTCTTGCCTTCTGTTTCAGTCAGAAGGAACGTTGTGCATAGACGCGCAATTGAATTCTTTGTGCTCTGTATAGACAAGAAGACGCAGCCATCCTGAAGCAAGATCACAGTGCATGATCCCGTATATTATTATAACAACATCTGGCCGTCATTAATCGCAAAATTTCACTTCATTGACTGCGTTTGACCTTTTGCGAATGACTATCATCAGTAAAGCCATTTCCCCCATGTAGCCCAGAAGGCGCCCACGAACAGTTGAAACAAATTGAGATACTTCAAAATTAAATCAACACAATTCACTTTTCATGTCCCATCTTGGAAATCTTGTTGTAGGAAATTGTGAACACTAATGTTTCAGGAGGACTGCATCGCTTCTACGTACCAACAAATTGCAAATCTTCTTAGAGATATGTCTGCGAAAGAATTCGAAAGCTGCGGATTGCTGTGGTTGTGTTCTCTTCGTTTCTTACGCCTATGTTTCTTCACAGGTGGCGTAACGCTCTCCTCATAGCATTTCTCCATAATTGTTGCTCTTTCTAGAGTAGTCTCGGGGGTTTTCATCCTCGAAATGCTCTCGAGACATATCTTACTAGTCAAATGTTTGTCTTGAAGAAGAGATGTGCCAGGTATACGGTATGATAACATCTCTCTTCGGAAAGGAGGGATGTTTAGGCGTCTAAGTTCGAGCAGGACCACCAATGCTAAAATTGGACCTCCGAGTCAGACCCGACTTATGGCCACAGAGCCATTGAAGTATAGCTAAATATTTCAGCTACTTCGTCGACTGTACACCGAGTTATGACTTGCGGATTTGGCCAAAAATAGAGAGTCAGGCTCTGAATCGACAGATTGATGTGAACCGGTGTGCAATTGGCATCTCCGCGCTTCCATGCCATATGTTCATGTCATCCGTGCTTCGTCTTATCCCTATCCTTAGATTTGCTCGCCTTTTTCTCTTCCTGGAGCTTGTAAACGCTTCGTTGCGTCGCCGCATCCTCTCTTTCCTCAAGTTCGGTATATAATATCCTTCTTTATTCCACTGTGAGCAGCCGTATCGTTGGTAAACGAGCCGTATTACGGGAATCTCCTCTCAACAAGTATGTGCTAGTCACATCTATAGGCTCTCAGCTTAGCATTCGGGACCCCAACCTGGAGCTGGTGCTGTAGGTCTCCGAAGACTCTCAACCACTGAGACCACTATATTTCCGCCCGATACCGAGAGAGGAGGGTGTGAATACATATTATATCGTGACGCTGGAAGCTCCGGCTGCATTGAAAGATGGGCTGTCTTGCGCTCTCTTTTGCTGCTGATTGATGTGGCCCTGACCAGCTCCTGGGCAGTGCGTCCTGCGGCGCGTACAATACTCAGGAAATTCGTCTTTGACGCAATCCCGACCGTGTAGAACCGTCTGCTGAAAAAGCAGTGGTAGGTAGTCTAGAGGACGTGGACACCGGTGCTGGACAGGCAGACTACGTCGACCTGCATTACGAAGTACAAGGGACGACTACGCTAGTTACGCTAGTTGCTCGGAGAGATCGTTATTGGCCGAGATTCATCAGATTCTTTGCTCTGGTGCTCTTAGGAGCCCAATTTAGTCCTTCTGGTGCTCGAGAATACCTCGATGAATCTTGTATGCATACTCTCATTGAAACAAACCGGATGCCATGTTCCATCTACCACGGGCTCACTCGGAAACTCTAGCTGAGATTCTTACCTGCCTTCCAGCGGTCTGCACTTACGCTCACTGATTGATCACAAGATAGATCTGGCCGCAGAACGTCCTACTATTAGGCATTCCTACATCTTCCTCACTTGCCAAGCATTCAAGGAAGCGGTGACTTGGGTACCTAGAATATTCGGAATCCTGAATTGGAAAATGGATGCCCGCCTTCCGTCTGATCACGACTTGAAGCACTCTCCCCACTATTCTGACCGTCTAGACCACAAGCGCAGCATGGACTCACTGCCACCATTCTCTTCAACAGAGCACTACACCGATCCTAGCATATTTTGTACCTGTCTCTATAGCCAGACAACATTTCAAGGCACCACGGGTGTCATGATCACGATTCCGAAGCCAGGGTTGATCCCACTTCGTACACTTCAAGCTATTTATAAGCGCGCACAAGGAATGCTGGGGAACGTCCAAAAGAAAATATATCCATCTCAGGGGAGATTGTTAGGAAGGATTTCCTTCAACGGAATGGGAGCTCCAAGTTCTTCTTACAATTCAGGCCAGAGTGGGGAGAGAGGATGCTTCTCGCTTGGTACAGATGCTTTATGTTGGAGCAGATGGCGATAAAGACGTGCCTTGGTGGAATCGATGCAGAATTCGAAAATTACCCGTTCGAGAGATTTTGAATGAAATGTTCGGAATTCCTGTGAATGCCAGAGCTCTTGCATAGAAGTCGGCAACAACATCTGCTCCCCAAGAATATCTATAATTCTGGTCATCTCTTGCGTGAACCCGCACACTACTAATGAACTAAAGTTACTGCCAATTTAGTCCGCCTTGAGAGCTGACAGCTCGCGTATAGCAAGGGAACACCTCGCTATATACTTCCATGCTCGAGCATTGTCTGACCCACATCCTTCGCCTCCCGTTGCGAATCTGTATAGGTAACTAGTATAGTATGCACAAAGTGCTAGAGCCAAGATATCTCTGGCAAAAATAAGAGTCTCCCTTGTACCTTTCCGTACCTTGCCAATGCATCCAAGCAGATCGAAGAACTATGGCTTCTGCGCCGTCATACATCAGTAGACTACCGTGATGAGTCGAGTCGGACGCATTCACACGTACAAACGCAGGCCTAAGGTATCTATTATTGCAACGATTACCAAGTTCAGGCATCTGCTGAAGCTTTGATGGGATAGACGACGATCTCAGCCATCTAAGACGTTATCGACAGCCATATATGACCGTATCAGCCAATCGACGAATCCGCAACTTCGGGTCACCGTACTACGGTGGCACGACATGGAAAAAGTGATAGCGTCATATTCACTATCAGACATGTTGGCATGCGACAAGTTCACTGGGTCTAAATGATCCAAATGAGAATTAGCAAGCGTGATTCAATATCGATTAGGGAGACAAACACTTCGACTGAACAACAGGAGTCCGAATGAGCAAACAGAACAATTTCTGTTTCTGTGTTTTCTATCGTCTCTATCTGCGTTAGCCTTGAGGCTCTTTATACGAGCATATACTCCTGACTAGTTTTCGAAGTTGCAAGTAGCGATCTACGACTCTGGCTTACTCAATGGACACTGATACAAACACTGTATCCCGCCGCTATGTGTATGAAGAATGGTAGACATTAACAGTGATGCTAGGCTGCGGTGACCCATTCTTATGTTCGTAATGAAGGTTAAGTAGATCAAGATTACTACTTCTCCAGATACGATACCAGAGTGAGGTTCACTCCCAGTGGACTCGATATATTATCACGGATAGTATATGTCTTGTGCGGGTTGTCTGGTGTCTGCTGCAAACAGTACACCAACTAAGGAATCGTCCAATAGACATCCCTGGGTTGAAGCGAGAGTAGCTCTACTAGATGAGGTAAATGATGACATGCAAGGTAATGGAATACGTCTGGGATGAGAATGCGAGAAGTAAAAGTCATCCTGCTAGATATTGTTGGGCGCTTAAGCTTCTGTCCCGTACAAGTCGGGCGTCATGCATTATAATGCGATAGCTTTTTTCTCGAAACCAAATAGTGGGTTGATTTGACATAGGGACGGAGAGTCTCTGCGCCCGTATATGTCCTTTTCGTCCTATCTGAAACAAGTGTGCTCGAACAGACGTCGTCTTGATTAAACAGAGAACGCATTCGAAAACCTCCTACTTAGTCACGTCGGAGTACACCCAACGTCCTACCCAACTTATGTTTCAGTATCAGCAACTCCACAATGCTCACATTCAGCTCTGAATTCTTCGCAGAGTTGTGATATGTAGCCTGTCAGTAATTTCCGCTAAGATGACATGAGTGGGTTGATGTTCTTTGTGGTTGTTTGATCACACTTTGGGGCGCTTCATTTGTTCCCCGTACGAATCGAACGTCATCGCAATGAAATGGCTTTTCTTTGGAAAACTATGATAGCGACAAGACTGAATAGATTCATCACCTATATACTAGGCCAATCGCGGTACGTGAAAATTGGTGTAGGGCCAAAAATGACGTTTCTTGCAGACAAGCGATAGCGGATATCAGTTATACTCGGAAGGGTAAATCAGCTGATCCTCTTATGCGATGCTCGTTTTAGTTTTAGCGAACTCATGTGTTTCTCCGATCTGGCCTTGATTTCTTTGAACTTCTGTGCGAAATAGCGTGGCAGTAGTGTCAGCATCAAGTCGTGAATGGCTCTCCTAATACTCGTATACGCGATCATGTGGCATGGCGAAGAAGTGTCTGAGAAATTGTAGTGTGTTTTAGTATCTCCCTGCATGTTTCGAACGTGCTTGTGGGCCAGCGGCACAGAAACATCCGCGAGGCTGTGCTCAGGTAAAAGATATCCAAAGATCCTTAGGACGTGCTATAATCTTAGCATTTTTGATAAGATCAGTGCATTCGTACGTCACATACACATTGGGCGTCCAATCTAGCGCTGCAGGTTTTCCCCTCCGGAGACATGATGTGTATCCACAATGGATAGTCATCTCATTTCTAGTCTTCCAGATTGCCTACCACACCTACAGCAGATACAAGCCAGCGAGAGTGTAAAGAGCCCCAGTAAACCATTTGAAGAAAACAATATAGTACAAGAAGATTTCGACATGTGCGCTCAGCTGTCAACTCTTGCTTCGACTTGAGCTACCTCACCTTCTCCGTATTCAGCTTTGAATCGTCTAAAGGACTCCGCATCAAGGCACTGCTGCATGATTGAGTAGCCCGAATTAGTTTTCTGCGACCTTTGGTACAAACACAGGTTTGTGACAATGCATAATGCGTTTGAGACGGGCGGCACAGCCTTGGATACCGTGCGTGCAGTAGTCTCTGTCTCCGTTTGCCAAACAGAGCGGCTAATTTCGACAGCGGTCGCAGTTCGCTGGCACGAGGGGGTAGGCAACATGTCCATCGGACAATGCTATCATAAATGCGGGCACCAGGATCAGAATGATCGCCTTAGACGGCACCAGTGGGTGACAAAATTCATGGCCGGTCTAACACATTCAGGCAACATGTGTAGGCTAGTATACTAAGTGATTCTCCCATTTTCAACGCCTTGCCAGATAGCTACTACTACGGTTCTAACTTAAGGACCCTCCGCCCATTGCCACATAGTATCCTACATCACCCGTGGCATATCCGCGATACGCCTGCGTACCACGCGTACCTTATAGGCACTGGGGGAGTTGGATTAAGCTACATTTGGCTAGACCGGCCATGAGTTTTGTCACCCACTGGTGACGGGCTATGAAACACATCTGGGTTGACTTCGATTAGATTCGGCTTGGGGGATGCTTCAACACCGAGATGCGAGGAAAATACGTAGCAATGCTGAAAGATTTAAGACGAGGGATACCCTTTTCACCGTCAAGTCCGAGTCATAGGCTCTTCTCTCATGAATCGACCCTTCAAGTGAATCTTACGGGGATGCTGAGGGTTGTGGCGAGTTAAAATCTTCTTGGAAGGCAGCCGAAATTGGATCACGAAACAGAATCTGCGTCAAATCAGTCGCGGTCGAGTCAATGGAGCAACGACTTTTTTTCTGTCTAGAACAACGTCAAGTTGTGGGAGTCGCTCGAAGCAGATGAAAAAGGCAAATTGGATACTGCTTCAGGACCTTTGGCTGATACTATATTGATGCAGATCACGATCTTCATATCCTATCACATTTTCAGTATCAGTGCCGCTTATCAGATCGGGGGCTCGCTCGTTGTAATCTCCGCGCAGCAATCCTCACCGGAATGGGGCGTAGAAAGCTGAGCCTGCATGACACTAGCCGGTCATGGCAAGCAAGGTACAGTAAACCACTTTAGCAAGACTAACAAGGCAAGCACCTAATCGCAAAAGGCATTTTCCGATGAGATTGAACGAGCTTAATTTGACATCAGATTCCAGACAGTGCTAACAAAATAATCTGCGCAATCGCAAGAATATTTCTTCCGTAACACAAAAACGTACAATAGAACACGGTAACTGAGTCTGTAATCGAAGAGTCAGTGCTAGTAGGGACTAGATTGTTGAACGCGTAGACCGAGCCAAGATGTGTTTTGGGTGATCCCAACGCATTTTAATCTTGGCCACCATTAGAGGTGGAGATTTTATCTTTCTTTTTTGATAATTGAGCATAGTACCGAACGAAACATTGACAAGAAGGACGTCTCTAGTAGTCTGCGGGGAAACCTATAGAACAATGGATCGTGAGTACATCAACGTATGAATATCTAGCAAATCACTTTTCGGGGTGAATTAGTATCCAATGCAATAATTGTGTAATTAGAAATTTGGCACTGCTAGTACGGTTGGTAACTCAATAGTCTTTGTTAGATACGAGCATTGTACAATCCCTTGTTGACTCGTTCTTTCTGACAAGGTTTGGGTTAAACGTCCGTTCGCGATCGGGTTTCTTCTTTTCCTTGTTGACAGCAGCGGTGACGACTACCACCACTGGGCCGCAAATTCACATCCATGATGAAGCAAAGATTGGGACACGAAGTGTCGGAAACGGCTTCCTGGGGTAAACGTTGGACATGCTGGCAGCGAAGACTAACTCGTCCGTCTCCAAGCTGTTGATGTATGTACTAGACCATTCCGCTATCTTGGCCTTTGTATAAGGCGTGTTGACTACAGAATCGGTCGGACTATTGAGATTCGAGTCTGTACTGGCGACTGTATGGAAGCCAATGTTCATTTGGTGTTTCGAGACAACAGTCCTGTTTCACCTTTCCTTTATCTTGTCCGTATCAACCAGTGCTCTTCGTTTTCTACCCATTCAATCCAACTTACCAGTCTTCTGGTGTTGCCCAATCTCTCCTTTGCTGAGACTCAGTATATGCCGCCAGCCTCCTTCTTGTTCCCCTGAGTCCCACGAAATCGCTCTCAAATGACACTCTTTCATATGTCTCATTCCTAAAAGCAGCAAGTGCACCATTAAAAGGAGCTCCCTCGCCGTCCCTGCGCAAACCCTGGCCCCCAGGTACTAGCTTGTGGCGATGCTCTTGAGACTCCAAAGACCCCACCAGTGAAGCCTCAGAGAGCTGTGCCCGACAAAGTCAGGACGTATGGGCTTGTCATGCTTATAGTGATGTTAGAACTGAGAGGGTGTATTGAATGGACATGTTGTCAGTTCTTGCCGTCCCTTTTGGCCCCTGAGCAGATGTACAGGTGTCCCACGGTAGGTTGAATATTCTCGAACTGACTGCTTCAAAATTTATCTGCAACCATCGCAAATTGTCAACGACATCTTGACATATTCTCGAGAGTATGATCAAAGATCTGCAAGCTACGTCAAGGTTGCATTAGCAGCGGCGTACGCACTAGCTCCGCTAACCATTCGCAGATTTGATTGCCGACATAGATCTACTATTGGTGGAGCTCTTTCCTCCTGTCGCAATGGCAAGATATGATAAGATCTTGAGATGTATTGCTTCTTTCCTTCTTTCTTTCCCCTGACAAACACTTTTGGAACAGACCGGCGCACAGCGACAGGACATTGGGCTTGGTCTGCAATGAACTCGCATGGGCCATTGATCACGACTCTTGCCCAGTCAGAGCGGTCCGTTTACCACGCCCTGCCACCCAAAAGAAGATAATCAGCTATCGCAGGGTTGACTGCTCGTCACTGTACTCTACAATGGCAACTCGGCTGGAATGTTGGAATCCAGCACTGGCGTTAGAAGTCATACGCAGCGCTTTCAGAGCAGATCCTTCAAATTACTGACGAATTTGATAAGCTCCTTACCCCAATTTACCATCTGTGGCGACCACCTATACACAATACCCACCTTTCCTCTGTCTCTCAAATATAGAGCTTTAGCGACCCGCATGGCTGATCAGTCGCCCAGCTAAGGTAGCGTACGTATCCGCTCATGGGCTTTGCAACCATTATCCCAACGGGCGTTCAGCACGCATACTTTCAGGCGGCCTTCCCAGAGACGGACGCATTCCATCCACGGAGAACCTTCTGTTATGGTGAGAAAGGCTTCAAATTACTTGTTGCAAAGGATTTCTGCTACACCGCTACGATACGCTTTCGAGTCAGCTCATGGGAGTCACTTATCGCCAGCAATAACAACTCGGACGCTTCTTCGGGACTTACCGATTACGCTTTCGAAAACATGACTTCAATTGAACCAGAGTTGTCCACAGAGTGCCAAGCATATCGTGTTCTGAGCTAGATAAGGATCCAGCGTGTTGCCAAACCCTGTTATCGGTGTCGATACTAGCATTGACGGTCCTTACGAACCATAGAGGTCCATAGAACCTACCCACTTCCGCAAGACCCCTAAGAGATGGTGATCGCTTATGGCACAAGATTCAGGGGCTTTAAGAACAACGGTGTCGAAAAGAAGGCTAGTTTCATCTAGTTGAAGGTATTCAATGGGAGGTTAAGGTGCTCTGCTTCTGACTATTGGCAAAAGGACTGGATACAGGGCAGGCTAAGAGGGAGACAGCTAGAAAATGCTTTGAACAATTTTCTATGCTGTTGCGCAACGAGTACTGGCAGCTCATCCGTTGTGTTGAAGCGGTACTCCAATATGTCGCTCCTTCGAAGTCAGACTTTTGTGATCTGATCTCATGCAGGTCGCTGTAATTGACAACCACATTACGTCAGTGCGTTGCGTTGTGATGGGCAAACCTGTCATGTATTCTCAACCTTAAATTTATTAATGGATGAGGCAGTGCGGCAGAATGCTGTTTATTCCTGTGGTCTCCTGCAGAATAATGTCATAGCCAGAGGGATCACTGAACAATCATTCAGGATATATTTCGCATAGCTATCCTCCACACTTGGTCGAATTGACGAAAGTCTCTCATTAGCCACGATGCTCCTTATAAGCCAGTCCTAGAGTGTTGCGGCGAGATGCAAATTATTCAACTTTCGTCAGCAAGCAGCAAACCGCGTCATCCGAAATCATCGATCGGTACATGTACCCGTCACCGTGGAACAGTAAATGCACACTGCGATACTACATCGTTTCATCCTTGGGTAGAAGTGAAGATCGGCGAGATATATCATGAGGCCTGGTCGAAACTCTCATGACGCAGCCAGATGGTCGTGAGATATCTACGGTGACCCGGATATTTTGAATGTGTATTGGAAAAGGTAGTCGCTTTGGGAACCCGCCAAACTATTTCATGGATCTCTGCAGCTTTGTCTTGCCTTTTCCCGCCACATATCTGACTCCACCCATATCGTGAAATGCCAGCAGTGGATAAATGAAAGAACTATCCGAGAATGTCCATATGTATTGCTACCATGCATCTAGTGATTATCTAGCCTTTTCCGCGTTGACGTATCGGCTCCTAATTAGACCTGGTCACGAATGCATGCATTACGCTAGGACTAGCAGCTTTGAGACTGGCGCACTTGGTACCAAGATCTCCACAGTCACCACAGTATGATTGGGTACTTGGATTCTGTCTCGCACAAACCGGGCGTTGTGTCTTGCATCACAATCCTTCTTGAAGCTCCGTACTAGCTGGCCTTCAGCTGACATCGTGTAAGTTTCGTGTTTGAGGCACGTGCGTTTAAGCAACAGCAGTCTGATGTTCCCTGGGAGGCGTCCAAAGCCAATTGCTTAGTACCAAGTGTGCAAGCGTACCCGTATATAGTACATTGTTCATTTCTCGTTTCAAGATCATGCACACCTTATGCTCACCTTTGGAGTGTTCTACGATCATTCATTGGGCAAAGGTTCGGCAGTAAATGGTTGCAAAATCCAGCTGAGGTCTATCCTTGAAGGGTGTGGCAAAGCGAGGACGGAATGCGGGGGCTCAGTCAAACGGTCTTTTGCTCTCAGCATGCTGCCGAGAAGTCGAAGATAGCAAGTATACAGACCAAGCAATCACAGGGTCAGCTGGTAGTGTCATGACGTTAGGCCCTGGATAAGCGACATTCTCGGCATTGCAGCCTGGCCGTACTCCATTCACCTGATCTACGCCAACTCGCACTTATCCCGAAAGCGATGAAGGTTGCAACCGTTTTCTAACTCGTACCGATGAAGAGTGACGTTAGGCTTAGAACTTCACGTCGATATTGTTGTAGCCAGTGGCATCCCGAGTGTTCCTCACCGCTACGTACAATTCGGTAGCGCAATGCATGATTTTCAAACTATTCAAAGCCCAAACTAAATAGACTCAAACATACATGCCAAAGCTGGTAGCCTTCTTTGTAGAATATTGTGACGTGGCATCATACCGACGAGATGTGCGGGAGGTTCGCAGCGGCATGGTTGTGGCGGAATCCCGAGATGGTGTGCAAGCTTGTTAGTGCGTTGTCTGGTACTTTGATACCTTACGATGATCAGGCTTCGCAAACGGTCGCACCAAATATGTACTGCAGGATATATAATGCCAGAGGAAATTCTGTTTGGAACGTGTAGAATCTCTCTAATCCATAAACCATGTCTAGCCCCAAGGGAGATATTCAAGCGCCTTTGGATAGCAGTCCAAAGAAGGTAAGCCAACAGAGTCTTGTTGGTGTCGGCAGTCATCCTTATGATGCTAAAACTTCGTGATTACAGGTGAGACCTCGAGTGACTGAAAGTAAACGCGACGAATCCCCTTCTGGAAACAATCAGGTGCCAGGTACGCAAACCTGCAGCTCCATCGACGGACCAGACCCTAAGGTATGGAACAAAGTCCCAGTTGAAGCACAAATCTAAGGATCTTCCTGTGCAGTGGGGTTCGAGCTTGAAGAAGGGGGACGAAGTTCTGAATATGATTGAAGAAGAGCCTGAGGGCGGCAAGGAACAGTTATGGGTCTGTTGCTTCAGGGTTACGGATAAAGGCCATATTCAGTGGAAAATGAAGAATAAACCGCCCGTCATATATCCTGCTAAGCAGCCTGAAAGCGATTGGGTCAGCGATTGGATTGACGAAGAGGACGTCCGGAAAGTGGTATCGACGTGATGGGACGAATGAAGGAGTGTAAGCGCGCAGAACACCTTTGACTAGCCTAAAACAAGAACTTGATTCAAAGGCTATCGAAATAAAATTCTTCTGCATACGATGAAATTGAATCCAGTTCCAGACTCGAATAAATTTCGTGCATGCGCATAGTCAGACGTTCTCGGCTGCATTGCAGCTACCCTCTGCTTTTTGTTTGGTTCGTCTCAAGGCGTGACCGGAGATCCAGGCCAAATGCTGACTAGTTTTGCGAGTCCAGGTAGGTGGGCGATTGGTATCCAGGCTACTGTGACATTTGCGCTCATCCGAAGCAATGAGAGTACTAAAACAAGGCAACAGCATTCGTTAAGGTATGTTAGTATGCGGCAGAGTTGCCTTTCAAGGCGCACTCCAACTCGTTATTTCCTGCTTGGTAGTATATGTGTGACCCTTGCTGCCTCATTCCGGGCGTTGCCGTTTGGCGCGGGATCATACAGCTAGGCCTTACGCTGAATATTTCATGTTAAAAGGATGATGTTATTGAGATTCCGTCCAAGATCTTGATGGGATTTCATTGACTATGACTGCAATTCAACAAGAACAGACAAGGATAGAAGTTCCTGATGTGTCACCGAACTCGCCTACCGAACCGCCCCTGACCCCGCAACAGGCGCCGTCACCAAATTCAGATTGTTTCTCAGGACGAAGCTCTGCGCCCATTCTAGATTCTGAACATGCTTGCGATACCGAGAGTTCCAAATATACAGGTCTGTATACACCTTTAGCTCTCGAATTCTCACTTAGCTCACAATACACTGGAAAGCGCACAAGAGGACGCTGTCTACTCGGGTAAAGCAGGCATTCGTGCGATCGTCCAAGTCGGATCAAACAGACATTCAGCTCTTCACCCAGGTGCCACCTGACATTCGACCAGGTAAGTCCTGAAAGTCAAAATATTGATTCAACATGCTAAGTCGGACACTCTAGTCGACGAGTATGAGCGAGGATACAGTAGACTCGCTGCCGTCGAGGATTGCGACCCAGACTTCCTGATCTGTCGTAAGTTTGGATGGCTTCATAGCCGTCTGCTACTGCATCTGCAGGATGACCTGCAGAGGCTGGAGCGAGAGCTTGAGAGACTCGATAAAAGGGAAGCCCAGAAAGGTGACGATCTCAAGCTAAGGGCCTACCGAATAGACTGTGCTGGGACCGACTCTAAACGACAGAAATTACTTTCAAGCATCAACGAAAAGCTTAGAGAATATGGTATGCCTTCCCGCGAGGCTTTGCGAACGACAATGTTGACCTTTCACCAGATGATTTGATGCTTCGCCTCCAAAAGGTCCAGGCAATCAAAAGACCGTCGAAGCGAAACCAGGGTAGTCTATACCAGATGGTTACACAGAACATAGTCTATGGGGAGGGCAAGTGGATCTGTCGATCTGACGATCTAGCTGCTCTGGCTCACGGGGCAGAGCACGGCTGGTTCAATGTCAAATTGGAAAACTGGCTGGGCAAACTTTCGAGGGAAAAGATGCTGGTAAGCACTTTGTTGTGTCTCTCTTCACATCTTCACGACCGACAGCCTTGCCGCCCGTCCATGTTGCGACTGGCAACTGACTTGAGGAGAGTGGAGGCCCAGCCTTCCAATCCTTGATTATCCCGCTTCTTCACCTAGAAATCTGACAGAGTTCAGTGGATCTTCCGTACCCCAGAGCAAAGAACGAAAACAGGCAACATGCCTAACTTCAACCTCGTATGTCCCGACCGGTTTGATATTCTCCTCCGCGGCATCCTCACGCTCCTTACCGCGTGCCTACTGGTGGTTCCCACCTGTGCATTGTTCGAGCTTCAACCACAAGAACGGTCGCAAATTAAGAGCAGGGCACGTTTGCAGATGTTAATCATCTTCTTCTTTACTCTAGCCTTCTCAGCTTGCTGCTCGATATTTACCAAAGCTAGGAAGCAAGAGGTATTCACAGCCACCGCTGCCTACAGCGCGGTACTTGTGGTGTTCTTGAGCAATACCTCACAGGTGATGCTTGCTACGAACAGCAATTAAGAAGGGCCCCTAGGCAAATAACGAAGCCTCCTCCCAAAGCGCAACGCATTGAGTGTGACACAAGCTGTTCCAAGAGATCCGACTCTTGCTTCACCTCGAAGCCTTATCACTCCATACTCGTATATTTTCCGGATTTTTTCGAATCCCTGCTCAACCTCCCTACCTTATGGTTTCTAACTCGTCCTCGAGAAGCTGGGCTTTCAAGTCACGCTTGTTTCCAACCTTCGGGCATCTTGGTGGCATGGCTTGCAAGGCTGGCTGGGAAGCGAGAGTCCTGCGTACACACATACGATATGAGAGACAACGATAAAAAGTGCTGGCATATTGGCATAATAGTCGTTGGCGAGACTGCCTGTTGTGTGGCGGTGGTGGACCACTCTGGATAGGGGAATGGAGCACAAAAATTATACTTGACGGGCAGCCTTTGCGGCAATAGCTAAAAGGAGCTGGATGAGTTATATAATACATGTTTTCCACAGATCAATGGCAGTAGTCATGCTGGCTCAAGATCTATTCGATCTACATGTTCGTTAATTCTATGACAGCCTAGTCAATACATAGGGCATCTGGCCTTCAGCAGGCAAAACCATGAAAACATCATACAGACTTGCTTTCCACTCACGTTTGTACTTCACGACGAAGTCTTACTCTTGTCGCGGAGCCTCGAAGTCGACTTCTTCCTACGACTACGTTTCACCGCCTGGATTCTGACTCGAAATAACACCAAAGTACATTGTCGAACCTCTAATTGCCTTTCCTCCAGTCGCATTCAAGATCTCTACAAAAGCTGATGTTAGCAGATCCATTGATACTTGAACATGCCTTGTTAGTACTGCCCCAGCGTGCTTCGTATGAACATTTGCAATCTCCAAATCACGAAGCGGATGTCATGAGGAAAGCGACCGCTTTTTGTGACTTCATTGGCACAGATTCGGCTTGGGACACAGAGATTGCTGCTTCGAGACACTCTAAACCTGGTTCGGTAGAGGCTGGTAAGAGTAGTAAGCTACTGGATACAGTGTCGAATTTCCCACATTCAAGTCCGATCAGTCCGTCTTCTGGAAGATAAGAAGCTGAGTATTTCCTCGTGCCTAGATATATGAGTATGGAGGCAGTGCAGTAGAAACGTAGCTGCATGAATTAACACTGACAAGTTGAAACCCTTTAAACTTGAATGAATTGTCTTTTAATCTGCTAAGTTGACAGAAGATTGAGGATTCCATTGATGCTTAGCGTCGTCAGGAACCTTGGGCAGCTCCAAGTTTCGAACGCTTGAGTGAGTATTAGGAACTAAGTATGCCGATCGTCATGAGTAATCTGTGTTTCAGTATCAGCAACTCCACACTGCTCTCATCCAGCTGTGAATCCTTCGGAGAGTTTTGAGGTGTAGCCTGGCACTATGTTCAGCAGAGACGACATGAAGAGCCCTCTCCAAGCTCGTATATGTAAGTGTGCGGCGTTGTGAAGGATTGTTTGAGCACAAGAGGCTTATCTCAGTAAATCCCTGCATATCGCTGGTTGAAGCTGATATTTCGACCGCGCTTGTGACCCGGATGCCCGGACACACCTTGAAGGCTGTGTGATGGTAAGCGAGCTGCGATTGGGAGACTTGCGAAGGCTTATGTATTCGACCTGTTTGATATGGCAACCTCCTCGCGCATTACTATGTTTCAAAACAGAAAGCTGAATTGTATCGATGGATTTCTTTTCTTTCGATAGAACAACATATCCGTCTCAAGTTCTAGTCCGTTCATTATTTTTGATTTTTGCCGATTTTAGCTTCGCTGAGCCAGTCCCAAGCTGGCAGGCGGTTGGGAAAGTCGACGCACCTCCACCCAATCGTGCGAATTTCTATAAAGGCTAGGTAGGCGAATCATGTGATTTCGTGTCAATCTTGTCAGCTTTTTAAAGCGCGCTGACGTGAAGGATTAGGCTTCGGCGCTTCGATTTGAAATTACTGCTTCCATCCCTGGAGCATTGCTAGAAAGAGCGATCATTTGGAACTTTGTGGGCGCACTCCGAGTCCTCACGGATTGTGAGGATCTTCCGATCTAATAGTTCTAAAACACAAATTCGGCGTTAGCACTGCTGACCTTTCCGAGTGATTCTTCTACACGTGGAGAATTTTATCGGCCGTAGAAGCGGCTAGTGCTGTGGGTGATATTTCCACAGACCCGTAGTCAACTCAGCGCTGCACATATGATGAATAAATGTTTGGAGAGATGCAGTCTCAACTGTGAACATCTTACGTTGCAACGCCACCGAATAGGCTGCAAACTCTCTGGTCGCAAGTCGCTCCCGCGATCTGTATAGGCTGAGCGAAGCTTAGAGCTCCACTTGCAGATCCTCGGCATCGAACCCAAACAGGTAAGTCTTTACGGCTAGGCACTGCTATACTGCTGCCTGACAGCATATTGCGACGATAGAAGACGGGTTGTTTCGTGACGGTATGCACGTCCCCAGCAAGGCTAAGCTCGGCTGGCATCGCTAGTGGAAATAAGCCGTGTAAATTATAATGCAGGAACGTTGATGGGTGTATGGAATTCAAAATCATATGGTGCAGAAGAAGAAATCACTGGCGTATGCTACGGCGGATCCGTAGAGATGGGGCGTAGAAGACTGCATGAAGGAGCTGATGAGCATCATGTCTGGGGTATCTGCACAGTAAGCGAGAATAGTGTCTCGGCTGGTCCCAACGTCTGCAAATCTTGCTATTGAATTGATTCGACGGGTAAAGCGGCTTCCCTGGCCAGTTGGTGGGTGTTTACATCATCGTAGCAACTCATAGTTCGAATACGAGTCGAGATAGCCTTGACTGTACTTGCGCAGTCAATCGATAGACTTGTAACGCTTCGAGATTGTCATTAGCGCAACGTGTCTTCAACAAGCTCTATGCATCATATTGTAGCGGGCGCAAAATAACAGATTGACTGTACTGTGGACTTCGTGACACTAACACGTGCTTTTTGCAGTCAATCATGGACGATTAACCTCAAAACGGTCTGCCGAGCCTAAAGTACAAGTCTCGATCATCTGTTCGACGCCAAACATGTTGGGCATCAACAGGGTTGCGTCCGAGACAATTGAGAGCCACTGACACAACAAGAAAGCTCACCGCCATTTCAATTATATCCTGCGCCACAGGAGATGTTGGATGCCTGGATGCCATATCGTTTTGCCTTGAAATGATTCTTGAACTGTCCCGCAGCCTTGCGCAACGCGCAAATGTAACCTTACGTGGCACCAGTTCTTGTGTTTGGTTTTGCGAAAGGTGGTGTGGCGATACGGCTCCCAAATTAGTCGAGTCCCGGTTGGCTGCAGCAATCCAAGAGGGAGCTAGATAAGGGGCTTCGAACCTATGAGTGTCTCATATAAGGTCGGCGCGAATCCGTTGCAAAGGACTCGTGATATTGTTGGCATATATGACAGTCACCTACGTAAACCCAGTGGGTTCGAGTTAAAATGTCTTCGTCTTCGAGGAGGTCCAAGTATTCTGCGAAGCATCCTATAGATCAGAAGGTAATTCCATCTTCGATTCCCTCCCAAGGCGGATTCTGACCAGCGCAGAGCACGACAGGTCGAGCTTCTGGACGCTCTTACTCCGGTGAAATACGTGAGGTACAATTTGTGTCGCAAATGGCCACGATACCTTCATTGACAAGACCAGCGCGCGGACAGCTGGCCTGAAGGGAGAGCTGATCTCCTTGACGAGCGTTATGTGAGCTTCACAGTAACATCGCTCCGGTGGGCGATGCTAATGAAAGCAGGGCTCGTCAAATCCATCTACATGGAGCTCAGGCTATCCTCAGCAGCAGAAGGTACTTTCTTGGTCAGCTATCTTGTCCGCCTCTCCTTGCTGAGTAGGACAGAGTACAGGCAGTCGGCCTACTACCAGCGATTCAATGTACTCAGACCAACCCAGTGTATGGTCTTTACACCTGAAATCCCAGATCACACGCTGACCAAGCCAGAGCGCGGATTATCGATCGATGATCGGATCCTCCTACTCGACAAGAGATTCGATCTACTCCACAAGCGCTTCATCCTTTTCCACCAACCCTTCCTCCTACCTTGACGAGCGACAAGTGCGTTTCGGATTCAAGAACCATCCTGACTTTTATGCTGATAGTAATAGCAACCTGGCTATGGCTACTCAAGCAGTCCAACATATCCATCAAGTTACCCATCGAGTCATCCACCAAGCTACCCTTCCGCATACCCGTCCTCTTATTCATCTACTTATTCCTCCCTTCATCCAGGAAGTTATCCAGGAGAGATACAGGTACAGCTACCGCATATGACACTGATTTTCTACTCAACTGACTGAATTAGTATGGGGAGGAATCATGCCTTCCGACCTCCAATCCAAATGTTCAACAATCATCTAGGGCTCCTTTCGAGGGCAAGCCGGTAATCATCAGACTCCACATCGTCCCAATGGGCACTGACTGACACCCAATGGCAGCCTAGACAGCGATATCAAAGAGGGGACAAGGTCTATGACAAGAACGATGTAGATCCGTCTACTGGTTACCCGTTCGGAACGGAGCTCAAGATATGTTGCGCTAAAGTTTGCCGATTGACCAATAAATGGGTATACAGGGTGAAAGATGTATATGGGAGATGGATTGGTGGTCAGGATAATTTCTACACTGAGGCACAATTGGTGAGAACGGGATACTAGGATTTTTTTTTGACCGAATTAGAATTGGAGAAGTGTAGAGTACCGCGAAAGCACGATAACGATATGCATGGAGAGTGAAAATGAAAATGCAACCTTTGTTACCGCTTTTGCCAACCACACCGAAAAACAGGGCGTAGTCTAGTGCATGTGCATTTTGAGTGTCGCGCATTGGCTCGGGCTGCATCATGCATGTAATGAGCCGCACGAGAATCGTAAAATGTGATTCAGAACTAAAAAGAACTCACGATCTGCAATCGAGCTGATTTTCGAATGGTAATTTTCTCGGCTAGCCGCAGGGCAAATTCAGGCGCTAGACACCATGAAATCGTGGCGGCCAATAGGAAACCCTGAAGATTCCTCTACCTAGGTCAGCATGCACACCAATCTTGAGGGAATATGGGAGTAGGGTCCTCAGCTTTGCAATTCGAGCACTGATACCCTCCCCGCGCGCCTTATCACCGTTCGGTGATTTATTCCTTTGACGCTTCGTAATCGGCGATGTGGGCTACCTTAGTCAAGCAAGGAGAACACGGTTGGTTGATAACCTGCCACGGTCCCCGCTTTCTCAAACGAGGCTCAAGCAAGATTTCCTGAAAACCAAATCTCACTGACTGACGCTCGTCGTCAAGCTTGACTTTGTACCAACTCCGGGTCGGGCCTTTCACAAGCAAAACTTCCCTATGCGCTAGGCCATGCCAGATATTCGCACGAACAACACTAGCAAGTCAAGTGCGCAAGAATCAACAGATGTCGGCGACACCGCCGATATTGCTGCGCAAATTGTACAGCAGGAGGAAGAATCGAAAGAGCGCGGCCAGGATTCACCAATCACTCTTGTTGCCAAAGAGTCGTCCGTAGATGCTGAGCATGGCAATGATGGTATGCAGTACTGCCAAAGTAGGCACTCCCACGCCCTTGATTGACATAATCAGTAGCCGACAGCAGAACGCTGAGCGACCGCTTTTGGACCGCTCTGCATCTTTCGTCTTCTCAAAAGAAGCTTGCTAGAAGGCAGAATCGACCCATAGAGCCCATCATTCACCCATGTGAGTCGACGCCTTCTTACTCGAATGCTTGATCCTAATTGTGTCAATTAGTCAATAGGCACCCTCCCGGCTACGGTAGAGTCGCTGCGATCGAGGATCTTGATCGTGACTTCCTTGCCTTCCGCAAGTTTGGCTGGCTTCGTAATTATGCGTTGCTCCAGCTTCAGGACGAGCTCGCGGAGCTCGAAGCTAAGATACAAGAACATGATGACTGGGAATCAAAATTTGGAAATGAGAGCAAACTCGTCTCACGCAGAGATGATCTGATGTTGAGTGACGGAAAGTCTGCACGCAAGGAACTTGTCGAAAAACTCCACAGCAAGCTCGAGCAATATGGTAGGCACGAGATACTGTGTAATACTTACCGACCGCTAACGTTGCTTAGACAATGCTTTGATACGATTACAAACTGTTCAAGCTATGAGAAGACCCACAAAGAGATCACAGATCAATGTCTACAATCTAATCACTAACACGGAAAACTTAGTGGAGTCCGAGCTGGAGTGGATCCAACATAGCCCAGATCTCGTCGCTCCTGGCTGTGGTGACGAGTATGGCTGGTTCAATAGCGCCCTTGAAGACCTCTTGAGCTTTTGCTCAAAGGTCGTCACACTGGTTAGTATGGCCCTGCTGTGTCTCCTTTTTCCAAGCTCTCAAGGGTTCAATTGGAATGATCCTTGCGATCTCGGTTCACATATCCTCTTGATATGTTCTTGATCTATGATAGTACCCCGTCCAAGACACAGGCTGATGATTGCAAATAGGCTATCTTCCGAACAGACGAACAGAAAATCAAGACGGGTACCGAGAACCTGCAATTGCTCTCCGCCGCACGACTGGACAAACTCACACGCATCATCCTCACAACCACAGCGACCCTACTCCTTCTCTTTCCGGTCTATGCTCTTTTCAGACTTCAGCCATTATCACGGACCGAATTCCATTACAAGAGCAACCTACAAATTGCGACTATTTTCTCATTCACGATGGTATTTGCTATAGGCGTTTCCGTCTTTACAAGGGCTCGAAGACAAGAGGTATTCGCGGCTACGGCTGCTTACTGTGCCGTCCTCGTTGTTTTTCTAGGGAACACATCCAATGTACTAATGGCAGAGAGTCTTGGCTGACGGTGTCTTCGATTCGAATTTGTCGCTGTTACGGGGGAAAAAAGGTTGGGTCAATTTTCTTCAAATATATGGGGGCCTTATATACAAGCGCAAAATAAACACACGCCGTCATACCCGACCACAATTTCTCTTTAATTGCCTTATGGACCAACCACTCCACGCTCCTGAAAGCTTCGGGACACCTACGGCTGGATCCAGCCAGCTCAGAGCACCTTTACCGCCCCAGAAGCGTTCCGTATCTTTTTATGTGTAGAACAGTCTTAAGGAGTGGCCTGTCTCCAGATACCATATCATGCCTCTTGAACACTATCATGGCGACTCCCATGATGCTCGCATTGTAAGGTTCGCAGAGCGAACCGCTGGGTATGAGCTGGACGAGGTAGGAGGAGGTAGCAGGATCTGAAATGGACTCCAAGTTGTTGGAGGCGGTCCGTCTCTCAGCAGAGGCTGTGCCTGTGCGTCGAGCACCACTCTTTCACCTGCGCCTTGCGTTCATTGCATAGCGGTCGACGCTCTTAAGCTTCCCCAAAGGGAGCACAAGGGCGGCTCTGGATGCAGAGTGAGGCTTCTCGGGGATGGTTTTGGCCAAGCTCCCTTTATAGCGGCTTCGTGATGCAGTCGTAGTTAGTTGAGCAGGCTCACAATACAGCGAGACTTGCCTGGCGTACCATGGAGAGATATTGCACTGAGCGCTAGAGCTGCGATAACGGTAACAGTGACAGGAAAGACGTCGATACTAATCCGACCGACTCAAAAGCTGTCTGCCATGCTGGACATTGAAAGCTGCGCCATATTTCCTTGGGTTTTGGTATGAATACTTCCGAGGTATACAAAGTGCCCAAAGCAAACAATCACAGCAACCAAGAGATTGGGACCAGCGGCTAACTGCTGTTTGGGAAGACCAAAGTCTCCGCAAGGATATGAGGGTATGCGCAGGGGGATCCGAGGAGATATATTGTCGGTAGCGATCAGAGGCGATCGCAAACAAAGAGTACCGGGAAGAGTTTCCCAATCGGGAGTAGCGCTTGAAAACCATGCATACGAGTACTTCAACTACGTTACTCGTAGATCGAATATAGACGTACATCTTGTCTCATTTTTTGAATCAATAGTCTTGTCCACGTTGCGAAGAGTCGAAATCATTCCTGCATTTGTCGCAGAAATATTTCCTGGCGAAGCATACGATGATGCAAACGCACAAAGTAAGAGAACAGGTGTCACCAGTGTGCTGTCATCAACTACCCCGGATTCAACATCAATTGTGTTACCAGACCACCACCATTCAGTGCACAGAGCTTATAATCGAGATGCCTCTCAGTCGTTACCTTCGCTATGGCGATGCCAGAAACACTGACATAATTCCGATCTTGAGCAGCAATGGGAACGGCCTAGATGAGATGAAAGAAAAGCCTTTCTTGCAAAACGTCGGGAACTAAACTCTGCGTAATGCACCCGCGATATCTTCGATCCCGGAACAATCGCTTGGACCATGATTCTGAGCAACAGAGAGAAGGGTCGGTGCGTTAGTACGTTGAGAGGATGTTGGCGTTAGCACTGCGACATAAAGATCGCATTGGGAACACAGGTGCACCGCGAAGCTGACAGATGAACAAGTCACAGCAAATGACAGAGATAAAGTACAGACCTGATCTCAAGAACCCTCCGACTCACTACTCCGCTGTATCGTTCGTACCCTCCTTCCACCGAAGCGGTCGCTTTCACTTCTACGCTAAGAGTATTCTCGAGAGCTCTCACGTCCATGACATGCATCTTAGCAGCTCTGTAGAAGGCACCCTGCTATCAGGACACCTCGATACCCACAGGCAATATAATTGAACGTACCCCGAGCCAATACCGCGCACTTCCCAGACCAGCGTACAATCACTTTGGCATCGCCAAGTTGAAACGGGAGACTCGCTCCTTCACAAGAACAATGCAACGCATATGCGTGCTGTTTTGTTAAAGAAAAACTTTCATACCTACATCAAAGTCATCGGCAGGGAATCAAGGCACAACAATGGACTTCCCCAAGATCAGAGCAAAGGGGGACGCATACGCGATCTTTGGCGTATCCCAAACAAAAACCATGCTATAGATTTCATTTGCCTAGGTCGTTGCCTTGAAAATCTCAACTCCTTGTTTTCGAAGGTTCGCGAATTTTTCCGTGGGGTCCAAAACCTTGGCTTCTGAAACAAGCGAGATCCCGGGGGAAGTTTTCAGGTGTTGTTTTCTGCTCAGTTTTTCGCGGTATCTCATCTGTACGAATACGCTGAAGCTCATGTAATTTTGAAATAACTAGGTGCAAAGTTTCCTGCTGTTCGAAGAATGCGTTCCTAGTATGCCCTTCATCTATAATAATCTACAATGGGAACCCTGAGTCACCATCAAGTCCTCCAAGTCGATAAACAACGATAGTCACTGCCGTTCTATGGGACGTGGCTCCCATTTCAAATTCCAGGTCTTCTTTCCAAGTTTCCAGAATTAACTCAGACAGGAGCTTGCGACGTACTTGCGCACCCACACCTTCCATGCATTATCCCACGTGGGGGGCGAATCCACGAGAAGCTCGAACCCATGATGCCTGAGGTAATGCGGGCGAGATTGTTCCCAATCGATGACTGGACCTCTTCGGCGTCCTTCACTCTTTTGGGAGGGTGTGACTCTGCGCAGTTTTGCGGAGACATGTCTTGAATTAAGGGAGCGCCAACGGCAGCCAATGATCACTCTGATCGGTGTGACAAGACTAAGCAATGGTACTAATCCGAATCATTGTATTGCTTCACTAGTAATCTTGAGCTTCTGCTTCCTTTCTGAAAACTGGCAATGACTCACTTTCTACGTTGGAGTACGAGATGCACTGTTTGCGCCAGGTGGGCGGCATTTGCGGTAATTATTAGTTAGAAGTACACACGCCAGGTCCGAGACATCAAAAAGCAACACCGGCCAGAGATATCGACCAGACTGTGAAGGTGGCAAGCCCGGCATAGCCGCCAGTATGGCAGAAGATGAACAGACTTCGATTCGGACAACGCGCAGAAGCAATTCGGGCCTGCCGCTTTCGTTCGCTTCGGAGTCGTCGCTAGGCCAGGAGAATGGCAGCAACGGTACTCGTGAGATCCGGCTTGGACATCTTTTTGCTATATTGACAAGAGCGGTAGGAAATAATGTATCGCTAAAAAGACGCATCCTAACAGCACTTGGGTTGCTGAAAGACTACCCCCCCGGCTTCAGCAAAGGTCGATTAGAACAGAGAATTCGATCTTGTGAGCGGGGGTCTATCCTAACATCGCAAACGTTAACATGTGGCATACAGTAAACGATTATCCTCAAGGGTATGGCAAAGTTGCCGCCATCGAAGACCTCGACCCAGACCTATCAGTCTACCGGAAATTTGGATAGCTTCGCAACTATGCGCTTTTGCATCTCCAAGATGAATTGACGGAGCTGCAAGATGAGTTGGAAAGTCTTGACAAATGGGAGTTCAGTGATGGCGACCCAACGATGCTGAACTCCCGCCGACTCGACTATGATCGTCCTCGCTCCAGGCGGAAAGAGCTCGTGGGATCGCTCCATGCCAAATTGGCACAGTACGGTGAGCTGAGAGCCGAGCATAGCTCACCGAGTCTTCACTGACATCTGCAAGATGAGGCATTGCTACGTTTGCAAAAGATTCAATCCCTCAAAAGACCAACTAAGAGGTCGCAGCGAAATATATACAATCTCATCAACGACACACAAAGTCTCGTAGGTGACGAGTCGGACTGGATACATGAGGGGCCAGATCTGGCGGCTCTAGGCTACGAAGGGGACCATGGTTGGCTGAATACCTCCCTTGAGGATGCCATGAATAGCGTCTCGAGGGGGATGACCAAGGTAAGCCTCCCATCTGTGTGCTCGGCGCGTGGTCCCTGAATTCCCCAATTAGACGGCTCGTGGCCTAGACTCCCAGCTAAATACCCTGGATAGGCCTTGTTCCGCACACGAGAGCAGAGGATTAAGTCTGGCGACGAAGTAATCTACCTGGTCTCCCAAGCTCGCCTTGATGGACTCCTCCGCGCAGTCATCACCGTCATAGCGGCTGTCCTGCTCCTAGTCCCCGTCTTCATTTTGTTCAAGCTTCAACCTACTGACAGATCTGAGGTCGAGCGTAAAGGCATTTGGCAAATTTTGACCATCTTCTTCTTCACCCTCCTCTTCTCCGCCTCTTGTTCCATCTTTACGCAGGCGCGGAGACAAGAGGTCTTCACAGCAACAGCCGCCTACTCTGCAGTATTCGTGGTCTTCCTGGGGAACACATCCAATGTGATGGCGACATCAGCGAGCGGGAGCTGAGGCTCCCTTTTGGTCTTGGGTCTAAATGTGTTTGAACAGCATGGGATCACTGGGAATTTCTTTCAGCATATGTGTCACTTGCATTGGACGGCGCTCTGGAAAGCTGCCGCGAAAGATATACCCATGATTAGCATATTTAAGTAGAAGAGGAAATTGGCATGCTCAGATCTCTGGCATACACATTTTAGATACGATATCCCTTGACATTTGATTATATGTTGGAACCCGTATTTGTGAAATATAGTGCAGAAAATACAATCGACGAAGATGTACAAAAACGCCATTAATGAGCCAACAGCTCTTTGCAAATCAAGCTGAATGAGAATCATCATGCGCTCACGCAGCGAGGCAGAAATTCGCCACACGTCGACAGTGCGTAGAGAATCAAGGCTGCTGCCGCAAACCGCACCGTTCCGACGCGGTGTGTTTGCTAGGGACGGCGACTTGCATAAGACCTAAAGTCTGATTCCAGTATGAAAAATGTGATGTGTAGTGTCGTAGGCTTTGTTGTAAAGCACTATCGTTTTGCGCGCACACATTCACAGCATACCACGCAAATTCCAATCTTGTCTTGAGCCAACAGATGAGAGGGCACGACTACACAGCACCGGCAGAATTGTTGCTGAATCTCTCTTTCCGTTGACGAGGGCGATCCGCACCCGGAAAAGACGGTGCAGCCTTTTCTATGGGCTGTCGCCATGATTCGCATCAAGGAAAGGCTCTGGCATGGGTGTGGGTCACTGCAAGGAAGATCAACGACTGGGCTTCAAGGTCATACTTGCTCGATGGTTCTGGACACAGCTAAACATCTTTTTCGTAAAATCCGGAGGGTGGATGACTCGGTAGATGGGAGGATACTGGGATTGGCCTTCATGCTGGGTGCTGTGTACTTTTCTGAGGATGTCGGCCCTCTACCTGGAAGGACTAAGCCACGATCCATTGCGTTATGCTTACAGTCCGACCAGTGGTCGAACCATGTATGTAGTCCAACGCAAATACTTCGAGAATATATTGGTACTATGACCTAGCGTATTCAGTCCCTTGGGGAAGGCTTCGGTGAACCCTGCACGAGTCGTCAGCAACAATAAATTAAAAGCTGCCGCAAGTTGTGATGAAGGCATAACATAGTACCGTAGCAGTACGTGATTCTTCGAGAGAGTTCACTTGGCTAAGACAGCTAGGCGATTGCCTGAATGCAGCCATTTCCCAGAAGCTCTGTTCACCGTTTGCATCATGATAACAGGGAAGTTTTTTGCAGTCTTAGAGAGCGCCATTTCATCCATTAGGGACCGAGTCTCTCCTCCAACGTTTGCTGAATACAACACATCTAGCGCGCTGATGGCCCTGTGCAAGATGAGCTTTCATATCAGCAATGCTAAATTGTTTTAATTAGTTTTGAGGTTTTGGAGACGCTCTGGGATGTATGTCGGTACTTATCTGACCATCAAGTATATAGCGAAGCCTGCTGGAGAGCCTCAATGCAAGTGTGTGGCGTAGGAAGTATGGTCTGAGAGCGAGCAATATATTTGGTAGATGTTAATAGCCTTCCAGTTAACAAAACCTGTTTCTTTTGGACGCAGTTGTGGGCGACTGGCAGTAGAACGAATAATCAACGACATGCAAAAAAATGGCAATTTCGATATGCATGAGCAAATGTCAATATGCACATTGAGGTAATGTGCTCATGAATTTTCCTCCGGGCTCAGCGAACTTTCGGGTTGATGGTGTATGCCGTTTTTAGCATTGCATGGCCCGATCCAGAGCTGGCTAGATGCGTTCAAAGTTCGAGGCACACTCACCCAATCACGCTATCTTCTCGCACGGAACCGCGGCGAAGATGCTTCTCCGTATGAGACACGGTGGCGTCGCCAATTTGCGGAGGCAAGGCTTCTTTAACTATTGCGCAAGTTTTTACCAAGTCTGCATGTTACAGATTAGTCTTTACTACACGAAGACTCGGATTCCCATCACTTTCTTGCCTTTGACCCTGCTTTTGGGCAAGACTCTGCGCTATACGGGCGTTCAATTGAGACACGCTGCTGAGGATCAGCAGGTCTACTCCTCTCGTCGTGAACGCGCCGCAAAGGTGCTTACATTTACCGGTATCAGCAAAATATACCGTCACTAGGCATTTGTTGATTGTCCATTAGATACCACGAAAGCTCCGCAACAGCGCCAAACCCTGATAGCAAATCAACGCAAAACCGACGGTAGCCTTGTGCAAAAAGCCCAAGTGATCTCAGCATGCGATTTAATTGGTACGGAATGCATCATTCTATGAACCTAATAGGCGCTTTGAGGGACGATTTGATGAGCGGTCTTTAAAAGTAGATGGCATAGCGGCATTTTTCGCTATGAGTGGTGCACTGCGCGAGAAACAGACTTGAAGGTAGCGAGCTTGGTAGTCTTGACGCGCAAATCTGAACCGGCATCCTTGTTGACCGATGTTTTGCTGGGTAACCAGGCCATGGCTGGTCGAAACTTCGATATTAGGCTGCATGGAACTAGTCGCCAATCAACGTTAATGCTCGCCTTGTAGTATCCGGTACAACGATTGGATTGTTCCCAGATGAAAGCCGCTGCATAGACAGGAAGTTCTGCATCATCGAAACTACCTTAACTTAGATTGAGCCTTGTTACCGAGACCACTGTGCGCGATGCATAGTTGCTAAGACTGGTATGGATTAGAGGATCTCCAATGCTTCTATGACTACAGTCACCACGTGCTCGCGTTAGAATAGCCGGTGCAATCGGGCATCAACGTGTGTGTATCCGAGGAAAAGGGAACCAATGAGACTTGAAAGATTGACCGCTGATTGTAACGTTAAAGCTCCCGTGTGATATCGTAGACGCCTTACAATCGCCTTCATCTGTTTCGGGGAAGTTATCTAGAGATACTGCAGCTTTTGGCGTGACCCCTGTGACGTGGCAACCTTTCTTGGGCTTTCCCGCGTCATGGAAGGTGTGGTGTGGCATTGTAAGCGCGGCTCTTTGTAAAATGGCAAGCTATGGGTCATTAAGATAAGAGCTCATACTCGTAGATCGACTATATAAGAGGCGACTCAATTCCTTCATCGGAACAAGGTTGCGAATCTATTCGCACGCGACCCTTGAGCCACATCACCTTGCATCCACATGCCTCGTTATATGTCAACCTCGACCTGTCCTGGAAAAAGAGAGGTGAGATTTGAGAGCCGTAACGATTAAAGTAGACCATCATGGCGTGATTCTGACTTCACTAGAGAACAGAGGGACGCTCAATTGCAAACAGCAATGATCCGGATCTCATAACTTGTACCAGCGTCCCTCCAACTCAAGGGGGTACCAAGGTAGCTCTAGCACTAGACATATTTTCTACACGGGGATTACCTAACATCAATGCTGATAGAGACCACCAAAATACAATACCGGCGAGCAAGTATACGACAAAGAAGAGTTAGACGGATCTGGTAGGCCAACATACCGGAAATTATGGCTGTGTTGCCGCAAATGGAACAAGGAGAAGAAGAAGTGGTATTGGGGGGTAAAATTAGGGCCTAAGGGGGATCGCATCAAGTGGTTGCCTGAGAGCGATTTAGAAGTCATGTAACAATCATGTAACGAACACATTTGCATGTCGAGCACAAATTAAATCTCGTCCGCAGACATGTGAGCAAGAAAAGACACAACCCTATAGGGACTGATATCGCATCTCGGCTGCTCGCATTGGCTTAAGCATGCAAGTCATCGCATCGACCTCGCCTAAAGTAAACTCCGAGTTATTTAAGAATCGATAACTTAACACTCATTTTAAGTTTATAGTCCGCCTTAAGGCTAGTAAGAATCCTAGGCGTTAAACCTTATTTAATAAATAATTAAATAACTCTTAACCCAGCCTGCATGGGCCTCGGTGATTTGTCGCTTAAATCGATGGTGCATAGCGAGTGGGCACGCTCGGGCAGGTGTAGCAGCTCATCAGATCCAATTCGTCCCATTGTAATCTTGCAAGGTTCTTTGGTGGCGCCAGCTCTCTGGTAGCACCGCATTAGCGCGTGAGCACTCTAAAACAAGGCGAGCGATATGCAGGCATTTTCAGGCAAAGTCGCCCGTGTAATCCCCGTAGACCGGTCCACGCGGTCGAGATCAGCACCCGCGGCTTAGACCTGGTGTCAAGATGGTTAGGCTCGTTCTTGTGGATTGTCTCAATTCACTGTAGACCAATGACATGAGCTTGATAATGGCAATCTGGCCGGTCGACCATTTGCATAGCCCCCAATCCATGTAACGTCGGTAGAAGAATAAGTCGTTTCCCGAGAAGCGTGGGGTTTCACACCTCCCGTTATTGGGGCCCTTTCATCGTGACAACCAGGTGAAACCAGAGATGGTTGCATCATCTGACACCTCGCATGAAAAGTCGCTTCGAGTCATACGCAGTAGGATGTGTATGTGTTTGTTGACAAATATCGCTTTGCTCCGGAAGTTTTGCTGCATGAATAGGTACCACAGAGCTCGGAATACTGTATGGGCCAGCGTAGAAGCGGTCAGCTCAAATTGGTAGGATGGGGAATGTAAGCTACGCCCGTTTCACCCGGCGTCTCGCATCCCTTGTTTGTCAAAATATTACTACTTAAAGCAGCGCAATCTCACCATTTGGCTCTTGGGCGAGAAATCAAATAGAGTTGCCAATGCGCTATGCCCGAAGCAGACGCAGGGAGTGGAAGTTCCGGGGAAATGCCGTCCGCTGACAAGCTTGAACCGAACGACGTTCGTGTGAAGGGCAAAGAAAGGCAACAGTACTCTTCGCGACCTTCTTCGAGTACCAGCGAATTGGATGCGCCATATCCCTTCGATTCTCAGTCTGCTTTAGATGCCGAAAATGGCAAACGATGTATGTTTGGACCAGGATACAGGCCATCAAACGTCTTACATACTGTACAGTAACAGGAACTACCCTGGAATCTCGACTCGCAAACGCCCTCGGCCTAAGAAAAGGCCGAGACAGTAGTATCGACCAGATCGTCCGTTCTTGTAAGCTGCCAAATTGCCGGGCAGAAGCCTTGACTGATGGAATCGTCGCAGTGGATGAGTATTCTGCGGGTTATGGAAAAGTGGCAGCTATCGAAGACTTGGGCGAGGATTTCCTAATCTATAGAAAGTTCGGCTGGCTCCATAACTATGCCTTATTGTTTCTTCAAGATGAGCTCTCTGAGATACAGGAGAAGTTGGAGCGACTCGACAAATGGGAGTTCAGAGATGGTGATGATAAGCTGCTACTTTCACGGCGGAGAACCTATCGCAAGGATGATTCGGAACGCAGAGAGCTTTTAATACAATTACGCAGCAAGCTGGCAGAGTATGGTGAGATAATAGTTTGGATTCGAATTGATTTCGTTGCTTATATGAACATAGATGAAACAATATTGCGAACGCAGAAGATTCAAGGCCTGAAGCAGCCAACGAGACGAGCTCAACGCAATCTTCATCGTCTTATCGAAAATACTGGAAGTCTCGTAGAGGATGAATCTTCGTGGACCCGCGAATTGCCAGATCTCGCTGCCCTTGGCCGCGGCCCGGAGTATAGTTGGCTCAACACGTTCTTCGAAGACACGATGAACAGGATTTCCAGGAAGGCCACTGTGGTAAGTACAATTGCTTCAAATACTCAAACTACCAATTTCGACACCACCTGCACTCGGATTATTTCGTAGGGCCTTTTTCCCATGATTCGGCATCAACAAGTCGAAAGAAGTCTAAAAAATTTGATAGGCCATATTTCGCAGCAAAGAACAGCGCCTCAAGACCGGAAAGGAAACCCTTCAACTGATTGCAGCAGAGCGCTTTGATGTCCTTGTTCGGGTTGCACTCACGCTGATCGCAGCGCTCTTACTCCTTGTCCCCGTTTCGGTGCTTTTCAAGCTGCAGCCGACTTCGCAAGCCGATTACCATCGAAACGGCAATTACCAAATACTTACAGTATTCTTGTTTACATTGCTCTTCTCAGCCTCCTGCTCGCTCTTCACGAAGGCCAACCGGCATGAGGTCTTCGCAGCTACTGCTGGTTACAGCGCCGTCCTCGTCGTCTTTCTAGGGAACACATCAAATGTCATGTTGACGCAGAACTCTAAATGAGACAGCGGATGGATTGGCATATCTGTTTTTGACGAGAATATAGGCATACGCAGGGCATCCGGATTTCCCCAATGGGGATGTGAGAGGCACTCTTGGCGCGCTGGGAAATTGTGCGTGCGCTGGTCTAGAAGATATCAAACGACTCCATAACAGATACAAGACTACGCGAGGAGCTGGCACGTTTCTGCACTTTACGCTTAACGAAGGTCGTTGCCTCCGGTCTCGTTTCGGGACATCGAAGGCAAATTGCTGCTAAGAAGGTGGCCCGTTCTTACGCACCATGTCAACCCCGCACTACCTGAACTATGACCACGACAAGTCTCAATGTGGCACGCAAAATTCTCATATATATTTACCTTGTACATGTGTTTACAGTGGACTATGTGTCAGTATGTTAGTAAAAATGACTTGGATGATCGACAACGTTTTCAAAGCTCTTCACATTGTGAAAATTTCGGGGCCAAGAACGGATATTTATAACACAGGTTCTGTAATCATCTATCATGACTACGCGACCATAGTAAAGGAAGACGACGAAGCCCCTCTTTAAAAAGGTATGCGCTTTGGCAACGCTAGGCATGTCCGGCAGAATTAGCAAATGTATGCGCTAATTCAGCGGGCCGAGCCCTAGAAGCCAATCGTGTGACAGGCCTGCAGCTTACGCCCGACCTGTATGAGAGTTCAAAATGATCTACTGTCAATCTTTATGGGATGCAGCGAAGATGACCTGCGTTCTCCTAAAGCATGTTGGCTTCTAGATCCCGTACATGCAGCCGCTGGTCGGACGCTAAGCTCACAGCGGCGGCGATAATGAGAGAAGGATTACGGACTCGATCAAACACATTCCCCACAGACGATAACCGGTTGACGCCAGAGCCTAGCGCTGCGAGTAGCTACGCATGAGCGATATACCGTCTGAAGCTAGGAAGAAGGGACTGTCCCTTGTCTTGTCAACGTCAAGTGAAAATGCGCTTGCGTGTCGCAGTAAAGACCCGACCAGATGATGATGACAGTCGCGACTGTAGCGGGGACACAGCATCATGAAGCACTGCAGATACTACAAGGGGACCTAGCAGTAGGAACGTTGAGCTTACTAAGGTGCACAGCCGACGATGTTGTCTCATACTTCAAAACTAGCGCCTGCGAGACTTGTCAAATCAAAGACTCGGGCAACTCCAATACAAAGCTCCAACGGCACTAAGAACGCAGCAGCCTCTCCAGTCTTCCGCGTAACCTTGATCTCCCCTTCGAGACCGCATATACCCCCTTGACTACAGCCTTGCTACGTTGGACAGCCTTGCTCTTCCTGAGGTCGAGTCTTCAACCTTACTATACCTTTGGAGATGATGTTCAATGTCATTGGCAAAGTCGAAAAAAAGAAGCAAACATTCACTATAGGGTGCAATTGGACATGAAGGCACCATGACAACGGCACGATCAGCTCACCCTCATGGAGTTGCGCGTACACCCACAAAGCTATTCAGGAGACGAGAAAGGAGAATGCAAGAGCACATGAAGGTATCAGAGACGTTAGAATAAGCTTTGAGATAAAACCGTTGACTTAAAACAAGGATTTCCATTTGTGGATAGGACCTTTGCCTATCTTTTTGGCGAACTGGTTCGCATTATTTCTGTCGCGCCAAGATCTTGAGACAGATCTGGGGTTCGCTCATCGTCTCTCTACCGCCGCCACAGCATGTACATCAGAGACGATAGGCTCGGACATAACTGCGCCACGTGCACCTAATTGCGTGGGACCAGTGAAGCACGCATCGGTGCATGTGTCGTGGGATGGGCACGAAGATGGGGTTCTGCGGGAAGTCCTGGGGGCGCACACCAGGGGGCGCATAGCACAGTTCGGATACAGCCGTAGATGCCGAGGTCCTTAGATTTGTATGGGGATTACATACAAATCTAAGTACTACCGTATCAGCCATATTACCGTCACCGCTTTGAATACCATCGTAGTATATCGTTATTATATATATAGCTGTCGTTTATCTACCTTATTTATACCTCCTATATATCGCTATCACTCTTCTACCCCATTATTCCGCTCTATACTATTAACTAAATTAATTTAAGAACGTCGTATTAATAATCCGCTACTCCTACGACTCCCGTTTATTAATATTTATAACGGCGATAAAGTTATTCCTAGATCGCTTCTTTATAGAGATAAACGGTTTAGTATTACCCTCCGCCTTTAATATAAAACTCTTTACTTTTATTTTTACCTAGCGAGGCTATAACTCGCTTTAAATTTATTTTTATATTTTAATAAATTTAGATTATCGTCGCCCGAGTATTAACGGAGTAGATAAAATAAAAGGGAGTTCTTAACTAAAGACGGGTTTATATAATTATATTAATTTCGTAAACTAGTAGCGGCGTAGTTTAGGTTAAAGTAATAAAAATTATTATTAAATAAATAAAAATAGAACTTCGAGCGGGTTATTAATAATATTACCGTCGCTTTATTTTTATTTATACTCCTACTCCTACTCCTACTTTTATATACGTTCTTTATATTCTCGCCTAGTTATTATTTATTTACGGTTCTTAATTCCTCTTTTAAAGGCTTTAAAAGTAATTAGTTTATAAATATTAATTTTATCTTTTTTCTTTTTATCGATTAACGCCGCCTATTATATCTTTTTAGTAGGTAGCGGCGCTAGTAATATTATCGGGATATTATATATTCTCTCTTCGTATACCTTATAAACTATAATAATATTAATCGAGAAATCCGCGAATTATTTAATAAATTTATCTATAGATTATTTAGGAAACTTTTTATAAAGTTAATAAAAATCTATTATTATAGTAAATAGTCTATTTTTATTAAAATCGCGGAATTTTAATTTATCCTTCTCGTTTAAAGGTAGTATTTTATTATAATATTATAAAGTAATAATATATTATATACGCCTGCGCCCCGTTAAAGGCGCTAGCGCGTTATATATATCTATACTCCGCTACCTTTATAATATTATTATTTATCGATATAGAGTTCTAGTCTTAATATCGCGGGGTTCTAACTCTTAATAATCCTATATCGATTTAATATTCCCTCGTTTTATTAGAATCCTTAGAGATTAATTCTACTATTAAATTTAAAATTTAAAAATTATTTAATAATAAACCCCGTAACTACTTTATATCTTTTATATTATTATTAAACTACTAGCTCTACGCTAGCGGCTTTAGGTATTATAGTTCTAATCTTTTAAATCTTTTTAAAGAAAAAACTTATTATTATTATAATATCGGGTTTAACCTCGGGACGTCTAGAAAAATTTAGTAATAATAATATCGATTAAACCCCCTCCGATAACCCTCGTTATAAAAATAATAACGAATTCGAAAGTATTACTACCCCCGAAAAGACTTTAAATATATAGTTTAAAATTATTAAAGAAGAAAACCGTCGCCTTAAATAATAATAAAAATTAGGGGTATTATAAATTTAAAATTTAAAATTATATAATCCTATTATTTTTACGCCCGCTAGCGGAGTATTAATAGAATTTATTATTTATAATAGAGGTCCCCTAATTATTATACCTACCGGAGGAATAATAATAAATTTAATTATATTTAATAGGGATATTCTTATTAGGGCGAAAATACTACGTTTTAATAAAATACGTTTTTATAAAGATATAAGCGAAGGTAAATATTTATACTAGTTCCGCGACGTAAATATTAAATTTTTAATTAGTTTTAAATATTTTACTACCGATTATTTAAGGATTATATATTATATAAACTCGTTAGAAAGGAATTCTTTAACGTAGTAATATAAATATTATAATTTATATAGTTTAACTAGTATTATATTTAGTTTTTTTAAGAAGTTTCTTTTTAATTTAATAATAGATTTAATTAATCGTTATCTTCTTATTTATAAGAAATAGGAGGAAGTTAAATAATAGTTTTATCAAAAAATATTATTATTTAAAACCTATTTTAAAGAAATAAAGATCTAGTTACCCCCGTTTTTAGAGGAGTATAAAGTAAATTTCTTTTTAATTAAATTTAAACCTAAATTTAAAAATAAGATCTTTAATATTAATAATATATTTATTTAAAGAGAAGAAATTCTTACTTAAATTATTATATAAGAAAAGAAGCTAAAGTATATATAATTAATAAATAGTTTTAATTCTAGTTCGGGTTCCTAGTTAAAGAATCTTAATAAAGGAAAATTTATAATAAACCGAATTACTAAATTTAACGCCGGCGATAGTATTAAATAGGTATATTTAAAGAAGAAGGGTAATAAACGTAAAATTAATATCATTAATTCTTTATATAATAAGATTATTTATTATTATTATAAAGTAGAAGGCTATATTAAATCTAAATATCTTAATATAAATAAACTAATTATAAACGTCGGCGCGGTATTAATAAAAAACGATTAAACTTAATTTACGCCTCGGAAGAAGAGTAAAAAAAACGATTAATAGAGGTATACCCTTTTATTCTTTTTAAAAGTTAAATTACTCTTTAAAATAAAATTAGGTAGTTTATTACCTTAATTAACTTTAAAGCGTAGATTAATTTAATTTTATAATAGTCTATTATTAAGAATAATTTAGAACTTTATAATACTACTTTACTACTAGCTAAAATAATTAATAAATAAAGTATATATTATTATAGCGCGTATTAATTAAACTATTAAATAATCGATAGTTAAAATTAAGGGCGTAAATATAATATTTTATTCTACGCTATAAATCTTAAAGATTTAGACGTTATTCTAGGTATACCTAAATTATATTAATTAAAAATATTAATTAATTTTAAGGCGGACTAATAACGGTTTAAAATTAATTCTAGTAATTTATAAATTAAGGAACCGGCTAAATTTACTAGTAGTTTTAAAAATAAATTAAATATATTCGCGGTTATATATACTACGATAGCGCGAGGCGAATAAGAAAAACTTCCTAACCTAGAGGTTCTTAAGGAACTTATAGGGTTTTATAATATTTTTTCTAATAAGAAAGCGAGTACCCTATTTACTTCTAAATAAAAGAATTATATTATTAAAATAAAGATTAATAAAGAACTACTTTATAAACCTCTTTATAATTTATCTTAAATTAAATTATCGAAGTTACGGCGTTATTTAGAATCCTTACTTTATAAGGGCTAGATTTATTATTTAATATCTTTAATTAAAATACCTATTCTTTTTATACCTAAAAAGAATAATAGGTTATATCTTTATATTAATTATCGGGGTTTAAATATAGTAATTATTAAGAATCGATACCTACTATTTTTAATTACCGAGATATTAAACCGTTTATACGGTTTTAAAATCTTTATAAAGTTGGACCTTAAGGATATTTATTATAGGATCTAGATTAAAGAAAGTAATAAATAAAAAACTATTTTCCGAACTCGCTATAATTACTTCGAATATTTAGTTATATCTTTTAGGCTCGTTAATATACCGGCGATATTTCAAATTTATATTAACTATACGTTTATAGGTTTAGTAAATATAATATATATAGTATATCTAGATAATATCCTAATTTATAGTATTAATCCGGCGGAGTATTAACGGTATATTAAATAAATATTTAAATAATTATATTAATTCTAGTTATTTATTAATTTTAAGAAATACTAATTTAATACCGAAACGGTCGAGTTTTTAAATTTTATTATATTTATTAATAAAGTAACTATAGACCTAGAACGTGTTAAAATTATTAAGAAATAACCTTAACCGAAAATATATCGGGAGGTATAAATCTTTTTAGGCTTCGCTAACTTCTATAAATAATTTATTTATAGTTATTTTAATATAACTACGCCGTTTATTAATTTATTTAAGGGTAGTAAAGTAGGTAAAAAAATAAATCCGTTAGAATAAATAAACGACGCTACGGAAGCGTTTTAGATTTTACGAGATATATTCGTAAACGCGCCTTTTCTATACTATTATAATCTAATTAAATAATTATATATAAAGACGGATACTTCGAACTTTAATCTTAACTTTATATTATTATAATAGGATAAAGATAATTATTAGCGCCTTATAATATTTTAGTTATAGAAATTAAATTCTCTAGAATAAAACTATAAGACCTATAATTAAAAATTACTCGTTATCGTAGTAGTAATAAAATAATAGCGATACTACCTAGAAAGTAGTCTTTATTATATTAAAATCTAGATTAATTATAATAACTTAAAGAGTTTTATAAAATAGAAGAAGTTAAACTTTAGGTAGGCCCGTTAAATATTTAAATTAACTATCTATAACTTTAAAATCTTTTATCGGGCTAGAAAATTAAATCCTATTAATATACTATCGCGGCGCCTTAATTATAAAAGAGTATTACCGTTAAATATTAAATTATTATTAATACTTTAGAATAAACTTACTCTTTAGATTAATAGTTAGTTATCGGAAAAAAATAAAGAAATAAAAGTAATTATAATCTTTATTTTTTAAATTATAAAATTGAGAGTAGTAATTCTAAAACGGGATATTATAATAATATTTAAAATTATATATAATAATCCTAAAAGGTTTATTAAAATATTAATTCGGGAATTATAAATCTATAATAATTAAATAAACTTTTTTCGAACTAGAGCGAATATATTAAAGAACCGCCGTTATATAAAGAATAAAGTATAAATTATAGACTCTAAAGGATTATTAAAATATAATAATCGCTTTTATATATTAAGAGATAAAGCTTTAAGAGAAGAGTTTATAAAAAGATATTATAATAATTCTTTAATAAGTTATTTTAGCGCTATAAAATCCTATAAATTATTTACCCGAAATTTTTTCTAGGAGGGTAGTTTAAAGTAAATTACGAATTATATTAAAATTTACGATATATATTAGTAGATAAAGGCGCCGCGATATCGCCTATATAATGAATTAAATTTGTTTCTTATTACTATTTAATCTTAAAAGGAGATTTTTATGAATTTTATAATTAATTTACCGCCTAATAAATATAGAGGTACCGTTTATAACGTTATCTTTATCGTTATAAATCGATTTATTAAAATAATTAAATATATATCTATAATTATTAAAATCGATACCGCTTAACTAGCGGAAGTATTTTATTTTAAAATTATTTACCGCTATAATATATTTAATAGTATTATTAGCGATAGAGGCTCTATTTTTATAAGCGTCTTCTAGTCGGTTATATATTTTTATTCGAAAATTAAATAATATTTAAATATTATTTTTTACCTTTAAACGAATAAATAGATAAAGCGCTAAAATTAGATATTAAAATACTATTTACGTATATTTATTAATAATAAATAAACTAATTAGGCTAGATTATTATTTATAGTAGAATTTTTAATAAATAATAATTAGAGTACCGTTATCGGAACGATATTATTTTTCCGTATATACGGTTATTATCCTAAAATCCGTTAAGAGGTCGAGGACGACTTTAGGGAAGAAAGAATACTAGTTATAAATAATAAAGTACGATAATTATAAATTTTAAAAAATAAAACTACGGAGCGCCTTTAAAGCGCTACCGAATATTAAATTAAATAATATAATAAAATATATAAACTATAAAGTTATAAAGTTAGCGATTTAGTTATATTAATAATAAAGAACCTAAAATAAAAATACCTAAATAAGAAATTATCTTATTAGTTTATAGGGCCCTTTAAGATTATTAATAAAATAGGAGTATAAATTTACTACCTACTACTACCTTCTATATATAGAATTTATAATATCTTTTATATATCGTTATTTAAGTTATATTATCTTCGCGATTATATTAATACGACGGAATCTTTTATATAAACCCCCGAATTTATTAATAATAATAAATTATAGGAGGTAGAAGAGGTAATCGATAAAATTAAAAATAAAGAAAGTATCTAGTATAAAGTTAAATAAACTAATTAAGGCGAAGAATATAATTAATAATTATTAAACGAAGAGTTTACTAGTACTAGTAAACTAATTAAAGTCTTTAAATAAACGGGTAGTAAATGTAAATATATAAATATAATTAAAAAGATTACCTAGATATATAAAATAATAAAATAAAATAAACGGAGCCGATATTAAAAGTAAATATTATTACTTTTATATTAATATTTATATAACGGATATTCTCCTCTATATTTATAATTTTATTATATAGTTTTAGAGTATAACTAAATTTAATTTACTATTAAACTATTTATATATAATAACGATAAAATATCGTATTTATAAAAATATTTTTATTTTAAATATAGTCTATATAAACGCCTAGAATATATTATTAAATAGTATATTTAGGTAAATTTAACTAGCGCCGATTTAAGAAAAAAAGAATTCACTATCGCTATTATATTATACGAAAGATTTAGTTATTATTAGAATTATTAGAAGAAGACGTAGTCTTTTTAATATAATTCTTAAGAATATTATCTTCCTCGGGGCTCTCTAGGTCCTATTTATATTAACGGAAACTCTCGGCCTCTTTTTCGAGAACTTTATTTATCGCCTTTAATTTCTTAATATATTAATTCGCCGCCGTTAATTAATTCTATAGGTTAACGATTATAGTAGAGGTTTATTTATTAATTACTACCGTCTTATTATATACTTTATATTATTAGGTAATTTCTTTATTTATTAATTTATATTTATATTCTTCTTTAAGAGTCCTATTACCGATATAAATATATTAATATATAAACCTCTTTACCTTCCTTCGGAAAGATTTAGGGATTTATTATTATTAATATATACCGCCTTAAAGTTTACGGTTATAATTTATTTTTATATAATAGTCGATTCTATAGCGATTAATATAATAAAGTATATAAGAAGGGGACGTACCTCGAATATAATTATTATTAAATTAATAGAAGTAGACTCGGTAAAGGAGTTACGAAGTATAATAAACTATTATTATAATTAATATTACATAGTCGCGCTAATAACGGACTAGTTATATTTACTAGTATATCTATAGCTAAAATAATTAATATAAATAAACTAATATTATCGGTGAGTAGGAGTTATTTATAAAGTTATAAAAAAGTTATATATAACGAGAATATTATCTATATATTAGTTATAATACTAGAATACTATTATAGAGCTAGAGTAATAATATATAAAAAAGACTAAAAGAGTTACGAAGAAAGAAAATAAATAAACGAGCGAGTTTATTTTAATAATAAATCATCGCGTTAAATACTTTATTATTATAATACGTTAATACGCGCCTCCGCTCCGCTACCTCGCTTTTATTAATAGATATAACCGTTACTATAGTAGTTATATTATTACTAATCTCCCGGTATAATATTAAGGTTATATTATTTATATATAATATCTTACTACTAGTATCTTTTATAGTATAATAGGAGTATATAGTAAGGGTAGTTACTACTCTTCCGTTACTAGTACTATAAATACTATAGGAATAATCTAATATATTATATTTACTATAAATACTATAAGCGCTATAGGAACGATAATATATACTATTTCGCTCCGTTATTATTATATATAATAGTATTATAGGGACGAAAGAAATATTATTTAATTAATTATTATTACTATATATTAGCGCTATAGGGATAGTTTTATAAATATATTATTTATTTACTACTAGTACTACTATATAGTAGAGGTAGTTTAATAGTATTACTTTTCTACTATTAATACTATATAATAATATTATAGGAAATAGTTTCGTATTATTCTACGACTAGTATTATATATTAGCGCTATAGGACCGATAATATAAATTAGAAGACTCTTTTCCCTTATTTCTCTTAAAGGGTTTAAAGGTTTTTTAATAAACTTCGTAATTTAATTAAATATTATTCCGTGACTAGTACTATAAATACTAAAGAATTAGGTACGCAGCCTTATATTTAAATTACTATATAATAATATTATTATATTAAATAACTCTTTTCTTTTATTTCTCTTAAGGGGTTTAAAGGTTTTTTAATAAATATTTTTTAATTAAAGTATTTAAATACCTAGGGACTAGAGCTTAAAGAGGGAGGTAATTATAAAGTAATAATATATTATATACGCCTACGCCCCGCTAAAAGTATTAGCGCGTTATATATACCTACGCTCCGCTACCTTTATAATATTATTATTTATCGATATAAAGTTCTAGCTTTAATATCGCGGGGTTTTAATTTTTAGTAATTTTATATTAAATTAATATTCCCCCGTTTTATTAGAATCCTTAGAGATTAGTTCTATTATTAAATCTAGGATTTAAAAACTACTTAATAATAAACCTCGTAACTATTTTACGTCTTTTATATTATTACTAAATTACTAGCTCTACGCTAGCGGCCTTAAGTATTATAAATATTTCGTTTTTTATTTTATATATATTAAGGCTCTCCGTTTAATACTTTAATATAACGTCGATAAAATCTAGGTTAATACTCGTAGAGAGGAGTATTAAAGATTAAAAGATAATAAACTTCGTATTAATATAAAATAAAACTAGATAAATTTAATAAACTTAATTAATAGTTTAATAAATATTTATATTTAAAATCTATAATTAAAAGTTTTAAGGGAAGTTAAATACGAAGTTTTTATCTATTAAGAAAATACGTAGTCTATATAAAAGAAAGAAACTATATTATTTATCCGTTTACTCGCTTATTTTTATATCGAGTAGATAAACGGTTAAACGTTTATTTATTTATTAACCTATATATTATATCGAGTAATAAATAGTCCTTTAATATACTAAATATATTAAATTTACTAAGATTTTTATTATATCTTAATCGTAATATTACTCCTCCTTTTTAATCTTCTTTATTTTTAAAAATAATCTTATATCTTCTTATTAAATAAAATAATATAATAAATTATAGGAATAGGTCGTGTCTAAAAGTCTTATAACTATAGTTATATATATATATTACGCGATATATTAAACCGAATATTAATTATCCTCGTTATCGTCAAAATATAGAGAGTATATTAGGACCGAGAAAAAATACGAGCCCTTAAAGTTTATTATTAATTTTTTAGGAATTAATAAAACTCTAGAGTATTTAGAACGTAAAGAAGAAAAAGCTAAGATTATATAAAAAACGGCGAACGAAATCGTTAGTTAAAAGAATACGAAGTTAAAAAGATTTCGTTAATAAAAGAAATTCCTAAAGGAGCGTAAATAAAAGATATTCGATAAAGATTTTACGGATATAAAGGAGTTAGAGCGCCTAAAAGAATTTAAGAAATTTAATAAAATAAAGTATACGGCGACCTTAGCTCTATACTTTAATAATTTTATATCCTTAAAATCTTTTTCGCCGGGGACCCTCGATTAACTTTTTTATATTATTATTCTTAAAATTTCTTTAGAAGTTCCCGATAATTAACTAGGTTTATTAATAATTCCTAAATATTCTTCGATTCGTCGTACTCTTTTTATTTAATAAGATAGTTTTAATCTTTTTAACCTAGAATCTCCTTTACCTCGAACTCCGTTTCTTCTTTTATTTAAAAATAAAAGATATTTTATAAAGATATCTTAAAGTCTACTAGCTTTAATTTAGAGACGTAGAATATTAAATATATTTTAATATCGGCTAGAAGATTTAATTTATAATTAACTAATCCTTTACTTTTCTTAATTAAAAATAATCCGATTTTAATATAATTTAGTTTCTTACTCGGTCTTTTATTTATTATATTTTTTTATTAAAAAATATATTTTATCCCCCCTTTTTAACTAAAGATACTCTTTTCGATATTTATTTATATTTAATTTAATCCGAGTATTTATTAACTCGATCTAGGTTTATATTTCCTTATATAATATTTTTATATTAATTATATAAATTAACGCCTTATACGTATTAAATTCCTATTTTAAATTTAGAAATATATTAATATATTTATTATAATTCGCGAAGAACGATATAAATTTCATTATATTAAACTACGCGTTATTAAACGCTAGTTAAATTATAGGTAGAAGTCTTACTTAATTATTCTACTTTTTATTTACGTAATATCGTAAATATATTTTTATTATTTAGTTTATCCGCTCCGTTTACCTATCCGTCTATAAGTAATATATAGTTAATATTCGTAACTTAGTTCCGATAGTATTAATTAATATCTTTTAATAATTAGAGGTAAATTATTTATTTTAGTTAAAAATAATCGACCTAGGTATTTTATAATCTTTAATAAATCGATTTAATAATATAAAGGCGATTTATTCGGCCTTATAAATTTCTTTAATTAATATTATTATAGCGTATTTACTAAGTTTATTATAAATTATTATTATAGAGTTAAAGATTTCCGATATAATAGGGTCCTTTAATTTTAATAATTTAATAACGAAATTTATTATAATATCGTTTTATAATATTTCTAGTATTAGGGCGAATTAGATTTAACCGTATTTAATATACTTTATAAACTTATTTTACTAGTATTCGATATATTCTTTAATATATTTCTCGACGTACGATCTTAGTCCTAGTACGTCGTATTCTTTATAAATAAATTTTATAATTTTAATAACTCTAGGGTATCCTTAAACTAGATTATTATAATAATTATAAATAATTTCTTTAAGATATCCTTTAGGAAGATAAATCTTTTTATTATATTTTAATAATTTAGTTTATAGTTATTAATTTCTTAATATAACGGATAAGATATCGTTTTCGTATTCTTTTTAGATACTATTAATAATTCCGGGAATAAAGATATATAACGTTATTACTAGTTATTATACTAGAATTAATAATTTATCCTATTATTAAATAAGAACTAGTTATATTATTACGTCTTTATTCTTTATATAGTCCTCTTATTTATTAAATATATCGGCGTAATTATTATATTTTCCTAAAATATAAAAGATCTTAAATTTATATTATCTTAATAGTTCTATTTATTTAATCTATCTTCGATTTAATTATTTTATTATCGTAAAGTTAAGAAGATTTTTATAGTTTATAAAAATAATAAGATTTAAATAGTTTTCTACGTATACCCTCTACTATTCTAATACGGATACTACTATTAGTAATTCCTTATTATAAATATTATAGTTTTATTCTATTAATGATATTTTCCTTAAATAATATATAATAGGGTATTATTTATTATTTTTCTATTAGAGTATATAAACGCCTATTATTAAATTTAAAATATTAGTTTCGATTCGAGCTAGTTCGTTACTTCGAAAGAAATATAGTACCGGCGGTTTTTTATAGGCCTCCTTAAGCGCTTTAAAAGATTATTATTATTCTTTTTTTTATTAGAAAGCGATATCTTTTTTTATAATATTTATTAATAATAAAGTCTTTTTAGAGTAGTTTTTAATAAATCTTTTATTAAAGTTCGTAAATCTTAAGAAATTTTATACCGTCTTAATATTATATAATATAGGTTATTCCTTAATATTCTTAATCTTTTTAAAGTTTATATAAATATCTTTAATATTAATTATAAATTTAAGGAATTTAATTAATTCTTTATAAAACTCGTATTTCTTTAATTTAAAGAGAAGTCTAGTTAATAATAAATAAATTAAGATATCCTATATATATTAAATATATTCTTCCTTATTAATAGAGTAAATTAAGATATTATCGAGGTATATAATTACTATTATATTTAAATATACTTATATAATATTATTAATTAATATTTAATAGGTTATTAGTACGTTAGTAAATCCGAAGGGTATTATTAAATATTTATAATAATTATATTTAATTCTAAAGGTAGTCTTCTACTCCTCGTTTTTTTTTATTCGAATTAAATTATACGCGCCTCGAAGATCTAGTCGTATAAAGATTTTTATTATAATAAATCGATCTTATAACTCGTTAATATTTAGTAAAGAGTACCGATTCTTTACTATAATATTATTTAACTTTTAGTAATTTATATATAGTCGTAGACTTTTATTCTTCTTTATTATAAAAAGGATTAAATAACCTACTAATAATTTAGATTCTCGAATAAATCTTTTTTTAAAATTCTCGTCGATATATTTACGAAATACTCCGAGTTCTTTTTTTAATAAAATATAAATAAGTTTAAATATCGGCTATTTATTAAATTCGAGTTTAATTTTATAATTTTATAATTAATATTTAGGTAATACTTTTATAGTTATCTTTTTTTAAAAAAGGTACTTTTATTATTAATACTCTTTAGAGATATTAGGAGGTTTATTTTTATTTTTAAAAACTTTAATTTATTCGCCCTATTAACTTCTTTAGTTAGTATATATCGAATCGGATCTTTATATAAAATAATACGGTTATATTAATCTTACTATACTAGGTTAGTTCCTTAATACCGAAGGCTATTTACTATTCTAGTTCGTTAGTAACGAATTTAACTAATTAATTAATTATTACTACTAAATATATACTATAACCTTATTAATTAGTAGTAACGGTATTTAGATACCTTCAAGTACTATATCTTACTAGATAAACGTCTCGATCTACTAGCCTACTATAGTAACGATACTAGTTCGTCGAACTAGAATTATTCGATAATGTCCTTTTTATCCGTACTTTATTTCTCTACTACTTTCTTCCTCCCTACCGAAGTAACTAGTTTAGTTATATAATTAATATACTAGCCCCGTTACACCCAGTCTTACTACGCTGGTTAGGAATATTATACGTTAAAGTACTTTAATTAGCTAGTTAAATTAGCGGCCGAAGCCTTCCGTTACGATATACTAGTTACTTCGTCTACGAAAGTAGGTACCTCTACGCCTACGGCCTAGTACTTTATCTTTAGCTTCTATTAAGATTACTAGATCTATACTAGATTTATTCCTTGTCTCCGCGGCCTGTAGGAACGAAAATCCCTTTACTTTATAATCTTAATAAATTCTTTATACTAGTATTAGTCCTTTATATTACTAATCTTAAAGCTTATATATTATTAGTTCTATTATTTTTTATAGGAGTATTAAATATTCTATCTTTAAAGTTAAAGGAGTAAGTAAGAATTAATATATTATCGTCTTTAATAAAAATAAGCCCTTAACTTTCTTATTTCCGTAAAACTATTACCGTAGTGTCTAGTAATATCGCTAGTTATAATACCGTAGTCTTAATATTCTAGCTTAACGAATTTATATAGTCGGGCTACGCTTTCGCTAGCGAGGTCGACGATATTATTTATTATATTATTAGTTATTTTATCCGGCGGAATTTCCGGTTTATTTAACCCTTTCGTAATTTTAATCCTTAAGAGTAACGAGTATAGTTAAAGTCTATTAAGGTACCGAGCTAGTTAAGCGATTAAGTTATTAATGTTATTATTTTTTATACCGCTATAATACGCTTTTAAGCTAGTATTTAAACGACTCGATAATTTCTTAAAATACCGGCGTTAACTAGGAATATACTTTCTTCGTCCCCGCCGAGTTCTAGGTAAAAGTATTCTTCGTTATTACTAAATTTAATATCGCTAATAAATTATTCTATTAGATAAATCTTTATAGAAAAAGTAATCTACTAAAAACCCCTCGAACCTAACGAACGACCGTAGTAGTCCTCGATTTTAGCGAACGCGGGCTTTAATAAAATATAACTAATAGAACTTCGTAATCTTATTATAAACTTTATAGTAGTACCTCTAATAGGCCCTCCTAGACTATTAGGACTCTAGGGCCTATAAGGTCCCTAAGGCGATAATACTACTTTATCGAAATAAAATATAACTAACCTCGGATTCTTCGACTCTATATATAATAGTAAGTCTACTAGTATAGGGTTTAGTCTCGAGTATATTAATAAAGAAATTTATTTTTATAATATATATTTATTTATCGAGCGAGCTAAAGACCTAATAATTATTAAAGGTATTATAATATATAAAAATCTTTAAATTTACCTCCGCGGTATTATTTTAAAATAGTATACTATTAAGTTTTTAAATATTAAAAAGAGACTATCGAAGTACGGCGTTATTAATATTAATATTATAGAATAAACCTAGTTATTAACGGGAAGGTTTAAGGAGCCTTCGAATATAATTATTAATACTATTTTTAAGGAATATTACTTTATAAAAGATACTAGTAGCCGTTATAAACTATATAAATATATATAGAAGATTTTAAGGTCTATTAAAGATACGGGAATATCGCTATTATAAAATTAATTTAATATTATTTATAACGGAATTAATCTTAAATTACGGCGTAATATTAAGAGGCCCGACAATAATATTATTATTAATAGTTTTCTAACGAGCCTCGATAACTATAAATATAAATAGTAGGCTCTAGTATCTAGAAAGTTAAATAGATATAATTAATCGATTCTACCGAATTATAATAATAATAATAGTAACTACGAATAGTATTAGCCTTAATAGTATAATTAATATTAAAACTTTCGTTAATTTTTTATTCCTTATCGTCCTATTAAAGGCTTCGGTAGAGATTATAAATCTTTATATAACGGCGTACCTCTTTATAAAAGTAATAATACTTCCTACGGAAGTAACCTATATAAACTTTTTTCGTTATCTTCTTTTTAGAATAATATTAACTAGTAATAATAATAGAATTCTAACCGCTTATAGCCTCCTAGAAAGTAGTTATAAATTATAAACGGAAATTTAAATCCGTTATTTAATTAGAAAATATTCTCTTTTAAATTTTAAAATTAAAACTCTAGAGTAAAAAGAAGTTTTAATAAGAATTTTTTTAAGAAACCCTTTTCGACCTAAAGGGCCTATTATATTAAAGACTAAGAAACTATTAAAGACGTCGGCTACGACGAAGAATAATTTATAAAATCCTTCCGCTAAACCGAAGGCCTTTATAACGATAACTAGGGTAATTACTATAGTAGTAACGAAGATACTTTCTATTAAAATACTTTATAGGCTAGCGAATATATTAATAATACTATTAATTCGGAAGAACCTTAAGATAAAATAGTTAATAGTCTATTTATTAACTAAGATTATATTATTAAGGTAATCGATATCGCTAGTAAAGTTATATACTATTTATATAAATAGTCCTTCTCTTTAAATAATAGATTATATATATATATCCGACTTTACCGAATTCCTACTTTATTAGAGTCTACTACGTCTTCGGCCTTAATGAATTCCGCTTTATTAACTTCCGTCCTATTAAAGATTACCTTCTCGGCGAAGTAGGTTATTAAATCGATATCTATTAATAAACCTACCTACGGCTATATATTTCGTAGTTATTATTATATTACTATCGAGGTCTTAGTAGACCTAAACGGTTAACTCTACGAATTTTACTTCGATACTAGATATATTATAAACTTTATAAACTAGTAGTTCTTAACGAAGTTTATAGAACTTGGCTTATAAATCGAGATCTATAAAATACCTACTATTATAAAAGTTCGTAGTTTAGGATTAAATAACTATAATATTAATAAATTCGTTATTATTTTTATATATATTCCCGGTAAAGACGGAAAGATCGCCTTAATTATTAGGGAATTATATATTATCGATAATTTATCTACTAAGATTTTAATAGGTATCGATATTATAAAGTTAAAAAAAATTATAATTAATACTAGTAAAGATCTCGTTATTATTATATTATATAGTAATCTTTAAGTCCTTATTTCTATAATTATAAAAAGTACTAAAATAAATACTACTATAATTAATAAATTCCGCTATACCGTACTAGTATATTTAGATATAGTTATTATAGTTAAGTTTATAAAATCTAATCTATCTTAAAATCGTGATTTATTATTTAAACTTTTTTAGTTTAATATATTAATAGTAACCGCGTATATCGTTAATTATAATATAAATAGAATTATAGTTCGGAATAATACCGATCTACTAGTAATTATTGGCCGGTATACTAGACTAGGTAAAGTTATTAAATATAAAATAACTAGGTATTTCTAGATTAATTTTTTTAATATTAATTTAGTTATAAGACCGCCTAAAGTTTTAGTATCGAAGTTTTTTATTAAATCCTACTTTAAAGCCGGTCTTATTATAATAATAATCTTTAATATAATAATAACTCCCCGTATATTTAATTCGATAATATCGAGTATTATTTATCTAAGTTTTATTACTTTTAATATAATATTTATTTTATTAAATTTATCTTCGGCGAACCTCTCTTAAAATATATAATCAAAATATATTATTAAAATATATTTTATAAAAGATTTCCGTAGCGCCGAAGCGAATATTATTAAAACCTTCGGTAGTACCGAATACTTTATCTTAACTAGAGATATTATACTTTATAAGTACTACGATCTACGGGAACGATACTTTAACTTTTATAATTACCGACGTCGTCGATTCGTTTCTAAATTTATAGAAAGATACTAGAAATATAGCGAATATCCCGGAATCCGAATAAATAGATATTCTTTTTATCGATAACTAGAAAGAGCTCTATAAAGCCGGTTAAGTTTATATTTATCCATTAGGAAAATATAATAAAGAGATTATTAATAACGCTTTCGATAAATTATACTAGTAGGGCCGGATAAAATAAATAATTATAACGATACTATTTTCTTTTCTTTATTTCGTTATATAGAAAAATACCGCCTCCGGTTTTAAAGAATATATAATTATTAATATTAAAGCCTTTAATAAAATTATAATATTTAATATATATCCGGTCTTTATTTAAACTAAGATTTTAGTTTTTTTATTAAATATTATATATATTTCGATTATTAACGTAGTAGCCTTCTTCTATTAATAGTAGGTAAAGCGATATTATCGATACTATTTTACGGTAGCGACGTACCGTAGTTAAGAAACCTTTAATATACTAGTAATAAAGTACCGAAACTCTCCGGCCTACGTCTAATATATAATTAATTATATATTTCGGCCGTACCGAAAATTCTACTGTATATACGTCGATAATATCGTTATCTTTTCTACTTCGTTAATAGAGTACGTCGAATATTTAATATTAGTATTCTAAACCCTATTAAATATGAATATTTATATTTTTATTAAGAAGTCCTTTTTTAATTATCCTTCCGCCTAGTTACTAAATTAATATATTAACGCTTTAGGCTTTACTATAACTAAGGATAAACTAGTTATTATACGGAATCTTTAGTTTCTACGAACGTTATAAACGTTAGAGTAGTACCTTAAAATAACGGGTTACTTAAAGTAATATATTCTATACTATATAGTAATAATTAAACCTTTATAAGACCGTAAAACGTTATTAAATTAATACTATTAGAATAATAGGAGTATTTAAAGTAATACTCGTAAATCTACGATAAAGAGATCTTTTATTAATATGTTTATACCGGCGGAGTTTAACGCCTATAAATATTTATAAGAGCTCTTCGCTAGTCCTACGATATTATATTATATTAATTTAAAGAGACTATTATTTATCGATCTAGATACTAGTAAAGAGTAGGGATTCGGTATATATATATATTATATTAAAAACGACGATACTACGGAAGTACCGAAGTAGAAATTATTATAATTTATCCTATTTTTATTAAGGTAGTTAATTTTTATTAAAATAAAATATTAATTAACCGAACTAGAAATAACTAGTATCGTTTAGTTTATAAAGATAATTCGATATCTAATTAAAATAATTAATAATATTATAATCGTTTATACCGATTATACCTTTATTATAAATATAATATAATAGATTTCTATAAATACTACCTCTATTAAGAAATTGAATCTTAGATTAATCCGTACGTCCGAATATTTATAGAGGTTTCGAATTAAATTAAGGTATAAATTTAATAAAGCGAATATCGTCTTAAATACTTTATTATATTTTACTAGTCGTTTATACTACCTAGAAATAAACGAGTTAATTTTTAATATATTATCGGCTTTTTTAATTAATATTATCGCCGTTAACGACGATTTTAAAGGTCGTATATATAGTAATTACGAAATAGAAGTACGTTAGGTTAGGATTATAACTACGATAATAAAAAACATTATACTCGGTAAGAATACGACTAGATTATTATATAAACTTATTAATAGTCTATTTTACTTCGACGATATCGAATATAAATATAGACTTCGCCTATATTTACCGACCGCTCTAGAATATAAAGTATTCTAGAAAGTATATAATAATATAGGGTACCCTAGCTACGCTAGGACCTATAAGAAACTCGTAAATAGCGTCTATATATTTAATATATTAACGAAATTATATAAATACTTTTAGATACTACCCCTACTATTAGCTATACTAAATATTAAAATATTAATTATATAAATTATTATAGCCGATCTACTTACCTACTAGGCCATTCTATATAATAATTATCGACTTTATTCTAGTATTACTAAAGGCTTCTATAGGGGAGGATTACGTTATATCTATTATATATAAATTTAATAAAGTAGTAATATTAATTACGGGCTAAATAGACTAGAGCGGGCCTTAATAAGTTTACTAATTATTAACTCGATTACTTTTATTAAATTAGGGTCTACTAGCCGCTATTATTTTTAATCGAGACTATCGGTTCGTCGGTTAACTATAAAAGTAAATTATAAATAAACTTAAAATCGATATATTATATTTAACTATTTATTACCCTTAAACTAATAATTAGTCTAAAAAGTCATATAAGATTATCGAGATCGTATTATATTATTTCTTTTTTATAATTAATCGTAATAAATAACTAGTAGTACTACCGTAGTTATCCGCGGCGTTAAATAATTCTATTAAATATAGTAGTACGCGCTTAATACCGATAAAGGTCCTATATAACTTTAAGATTAAAAAACTACTAGATCTACTACGAATTAATAATCTTAACCTCGATGATTTTAAGGTAGTTAATATCTTAACTACTCCTATAGAAGCCTTCCGGGATATTAAATCCCTTAACGGTACTACAGAAACTTTCCGAGAAAGCGCGTTCCCTATTAACGTCTACCGTCCTAAATATATTAATATTTAAAATACTATTATCTTTGTTTTAATCCGTATAAAAGAGTAATATAATATCTACTATAAATTAATATTCTTTAAGGTCGGTGATTTAGTATATTTATATTTATACCGCGGATATTAAATAACTAGTATACTCTCGAAGAAAATAGGGTAATAATTCGTAAGCCCGTTTAAAGTTACCGAACGGATTAAGAGGTTAATATACCGTTTAAAACTACCTCCTATTATAGTTATTTATAATATAATCTCGGTGGTTTACTTCGAACTAGCGATAGTACTTAACGCGGATCTTTACGGTAGATACGCTGTAGTACTACTACTAATTATCGTCGATAACGAGGACGAATAAGAGATAGAAAAGTTATTACGTAAATAATAACGTCGATTTAGGAGGTAAAAGAACGCTATTTTATAATATTTTATTCATTAGAAAAATTATAAACCCGAAGACGATAAATAGATATTTATAAAGTAACTATAATATATACCTAGTATTATTAGGGAGTATAAGGAGGCTTATAACTAGTTTATTAATATAACGTGAATAGTTATTTAACTTGAACGAAGTTATCTACTATAATAATTTCGGTTTAATGGAATTCTCTTAACCTTAAATCCTTTTAACTATTATACGGTTAAATTATCGAGGCGATAACTTTATTTGTTTTCGTGATAACTAATATAATTATACCGATCTTATTATACTAGGTTAGTTCCTTAACACCGAAAGCTACTTACTATTCTAATTCGTTAATAACGAACTTAGTTAATCAATTAATTATTATTACTAAATATATATCATGACCTTATTATAAAGTTATTTTTATATAAAGATAAAGTACTATTAGTTTCGACCGGGCTACGGTTTAATTTCTTATTTATAACTATCCTTTATAGGTATATAAATATTATATTAATAATATCTTTAATATACGGAAATATAAATACTCCTCTCGTTTAATTTATTATTAAATTATATTTCTTTAATTAAGGTATTTCTAGAATAATATAATAAATAGTTATTTTTATTATATCGAGGGTAATTTCCTTATAATAATATTAAATAATAATTAATAGTAGGAATATTTCTTTATTTACTCTTCTTATTAATAACTTCGACCCGTCGGTTAATTAAAATTTATATTATTCTTTTTTTTCTCGAGTTAGTAAGTTAATTACCTAAATTATTATTCGGGATATAAAGTTATTAATTATTCCCGAATTTATTATCGTAACGACTTTATATCCGTTAACTTTTATTAATATCCGTATATATATACTATATTAAACTAAATATAGATATTATTCTAAGGTTAATATATTAATCTCTTTATATTTTCCCTTAATATAAAGGACTAGTTTTTTCCCGACGAAGATAAGAATCTATAGTATTTTTTGGACTCGAAATACCTTTCGTAACCTTCGGTTAAATAATAATATTATTCGTTTTAATTATAGTATTTCGTTTTCTTACTATAATTTATTTAATTTCGTAATTATAATTATTATTCCTTATTATAATCTAGAAAGATTTAATTGTCTCTTTTTTTAACTAAATATTATAAATAATTATCTTTAACGTAGTTATTTTATTAATTATAATTATATTTTAGTTTTACGATATACTTTCGCTCTCCCGAGTTATCGTAATAATATTTATAGTATTCGTTTATATATATTAACTAGTATATCTCTCTATATTTTAGGTAATATTTATTATAAATATAATTAATCTTAAAGGGTTATTTTTTTTCCTTTTTTTATCCTCGGGTTTCTTTTTTAATACGATAAATTAAATTTTAAAATTATCGAGGTAGTTTATTATCTAAAGTTATCCTTTAGAGTTTATTATATTTTATTTTAATTTTTATCCTTCCTTTAAATCTTCTCTTAAAGTCTTATTAATATTATTATTTAATTCTTCGAGTTTTTAAATTCTTTAAACGATCTCCTCTTTAATCTATTAAGGGACGGGATTAGTATCTAGAGGTTTATTAAATTAACGGCCAAGTTTATTAAACTATGGCCTAGCTATAATATAGGAGTAAACTAAAATAAAAGATAAAGAACGAAAGTTAAGGTAGGGTTAACTACTATCTAAATAAAAATTAATATACGGAGTATTTATTTATTTCTTATCCCGACTATATTAAAATAAAAATAGAGAAACTAGTTTAGACCTAAATTAAATCTAAAATAAATTAAGTTAAATTAAAGTAAATAAAGTTATATTATAATAATAACCCCCTCTTTAAGGTCGAGCTCCTATAAGATAAATAAATAATTAGTTTAATTAATTAGATTTTATAACCCTAAATCTTATTTAAGGTTACGAAATAACTAAGATAAAAGCGCGTCGGAGTATTCGAGTTATTAATAATAACGGGTAAAGGATAAGACGGGGAATAAACGGCGGTATACGAATAAAACTAGGCGTTAACGTTATTATCTATAAATAATAACGACGAGGCTAGGCTATAGGGTACTATTTATTTATATAGTAGTACGAAGTATCGGTCGAAGCCGATATAGAATAATAACCAAGGGGATAATAACGGATAAAGAATAAATTATAATATAAGCGGAGGTTAACTTCTTAAAAATCGGACTAGAATAAAGATAATAAAGGTTCTTTAGATTAATACCTCTAAATAGTATATAATAATTTATAAAGGCCGGCGGCGCTAGGATTCGAAATATAATATTTATTAATAAATTATTAATAACGGGTAAAGTAATAAAAGGGTTCCTATATAATAATATAACCTTTTTAATTAATATAATATTTTAATAAAGGTAGACTATAACGGCGATTATATTTAGAATTTAAAATACCGTTAATATACTACTTTTATTAATTATCTTCGGTAATTATAAATTCTCGGATAAACTAGATTTATCTAGGTAGAGGGTTATTAGTTATTAATTATAATAAACTAACGTAGAAAATAAAATAAATTTTTATTAAATACGGAAGATTTAACTAGATTATAAAAGGATTATCGAAAACTTTAAAGATTTAAAAGGGGCCGATATTATAATCGTCGAGTTTAATTAAAGAGTATATAATATTCAGATTTTTAGTATTTAGTTATATTTAGTCGTTTACTAAATATATTAAATATAGGCGCCTTCGTTAATTAGCCGAGGATTTAAAAATAATTTAAACGATAAATATTTTATCGCGGAGGTAGTTATTTAAGGCTTTTATTTACGTTATAAATTTATTAATAATAATTAAATAAATATATATTTAAGTAGTAAAATCTTAAAGTAGAGACTCGATAAATTTAAAGTTAATATATAAATACTAACTATAATTAACTAAGAAAGGCGAGGCTAGAGTATTAAAAAAATCGGTATTATTATTAGAAAACTCCGCTTTAGGGAGTTATTTTACCTAATTATCCTATATATAATTAATATATATACGGAGGTAGTATTTTATTATAATATTAAACTACTCGGTTTAATTATCCGTCTAAGGATAATACCCGGTAGATATATATTAATCGATTTTAAAGCGCTTAT
>JAABUS010000210.1_pt1 | contig 147553 bp, 149 predicted proteins | sample 5560161 | NCBI WGS metagenome assembly JAABUS01 (sample SAMN10711885, study PRJNA513376) | rock metagenome | isolation source: Antarctica rocks | place: Antarctica: Victoria Land, Trio Nunatak nord | collected 2016-01-04
CTTCTTTATTACCTAAACTAAAATCAATGAAACCATCTTCTTCTCTTGTACCGTTAAATATAATTATCATAGCTGTTTCTCTTTTTATAACAAGTTGTTCAGGCAAACAAAAGCCGGTAGATTTAACAGCAAAAAATGAATCTGCAAAGGATTCATCAGCACAGAAGAAAACAGACTTAGCAACGGTTGTTCAAAAAACGTTTTCATCCTACCTACAATTGCCAGGTGAATTGTCTGCTTTTGAATCTGTAGACATCTTTCCTAAAGTTAGCGGGTATATAAAAGATGTGTTTGTAGACAGGGGAAGTGTTGTAAAAAAAGGACAGCTGCTGATGACATTGGATGCGCCGGAGATAAATCAGCAGGTTCAAACAGGAAGATCAAATTTTGCTAAGGCAAATGAAATGTATTTGATAAGTAAAGACAGGTATGAAAGATTATTGCAAACAAGCAAAACACCCGGCACCGTATCTCCGTTTGATCTTGAAAGTGCGAAATCAAAAATGGCTTCTGATGCTGCCAATGTTGAGGCGGAAAAATCAACCGTTACCGGTTTAGGTCAGATGCGGGATTATCTGCAGGTAAGAGCACCATTCAGCGGCATTATTACGGAGCGAAATATACATCCCGGCGCTTTGATAGGTCCAAATACAAAAAATGGTGATAAACCTATGTTATCCCTGCAGCAGGCCGATCATCTTCGTTTGGTTGTTAATATTCCTGAAACAATTGTTTCTTCCATTAATAAGCAGAATAAAGTTGAGTTTAAGTTAAATGCTTATCCTGGTAAAACTTTTTATGCCATCGTAAGCCGGAGAGCAGGTGTTATAAATGAAAATGTAAGATCTGAAGCGATAGAATTTGATGTTCCTTCAAACGGGGGAGAAATAAAGCCGGGAATGTATGCTGAAGTTAAAATACCTGTGAAATCTTCAAACAGCAGTTATGTCGTTCCTGCTTCTGCAATTGTTCATTCGACAAAAGGAGTGTACTTAGTTGCAGTTGACGGAGAAAAGAAAACCAGGTTTATAAACATTCAGGAAGGTATGAATGCAAAAGACAGTACAGAAGTTTTTGGAGAAATGCGGGGGATTGCTTTAATATTAAAACATCCATCAACTGAAATTGAAGAAGGTGTATACATTCAGCAGTGATCCCTTTTTATAAAAAATAACCTATTATTTGCGATCTAATATAATTTCTGTTTTTTGACAACGAGACTAATTTTTACAGCACTATAATTTTATTCAAGGACGCGGGGAAATAAGTATCCTTTGGAAATTTAAAATCCCTGGGTGGCTACCTTTATCCTTTTGTACAGCTATTGCTTTAAGTACAATGTCAGGAGAATGGGGAATTGTAAAATCAATAGGAAACCGAATAACCAAAGTCTTGGCAGGTGTTGACGCCACTAAAAGCCCGTGGTTTAGTATGGGCATGGGTGTTAACAATACTTATAAGCGCTTTAATTGCACTGTTCTTGTCTTGTATTTTAAAGTTCTTTTTGTAAATAAATCATTACTGTTTTTTTTAAACATGTTCCTTCCCGCATTACTTAAAGTTATCTCCAATTAACTTTCGTGATGTTACTGCCCGATATTGCCTGCCTACCTTTGGGGAGTGAATGAAATAATTGCATTCAACATGAAAATGGAACGATATGAAACGTAACTGGTTTCCGGTTTTATTGGGGATAATTATAACATGGGTTATTGTTAGTGAAACGATTGATAGCTCACGCAAAAGAAATGAAGAAGATGCGCAATTTGCTGCATACATGGCTAATGAAGAACATGATAGCGCATGGTCAGCACCAAGCTTGTATTCTGATATGGAAACAAGCGGCAAAGAAAGAGGCATGGTAATGTATGGTCAGGACTTAATTGCTCATACTTCAAAATATTTTGGACCCAATGGCGCTATTTCTCATACAACAAATGGGATGAATTGCCAGAACTGTCATCTTGATGCAGGTACCCGTAAGTGGGGTAATAATTATGCTGCGGTTTATTCTGCTTATCCTCAATTAAGAGGCAGGTCAAATACTGTTCAGGATATTTACGGGCGGGTAAATGATTGTTTCGAGCGCAGCCTTAACGGCAAGGCGATTAATAACAACAGCTACGAAATGCAATCCATTTATGCTTATATGAAGTGGCTGGGACAAAATGTTCCGAAAGGAAAAAAACCTTACAGTTCAGGCTTGCCAAAGCTTCCATTTTTAACCCGTGCTGCCGACCCCGCAAAAGGCAAAGTGGTGTATATAAATGTTTGCCAATCTTGTCACGGCGACAAGGGGCAGGGCATGTTAAGCGTAAGCGGTACAGAGTATTCTTATCCGCCTTTATGGGGTGAGCATAGCTATAACGATGGAGCAGGTTTATATCGCGTAAGCAGCTTTGCAAGTTTTGTAAGCAACAATATGCCTTTTAACCAGGCGACTCATAAACATCCAAAGCTGACCAATGAAGAAGCGTGGGATATAGCTGCATTTGTAAATTCTCAACCTCGCCCGCATTTAGACCAAAGCAAAGACTGGCCCGACATTTCTAAAAAATCTTTCGATGCACCTTTCGGACCGTATGCCGACAGCTTTACTGAAAAGCAACATAAGTATGGTCCTTTTCAACCCATTATTAATAATAAAACAGTAAAAAAATAACCTTAAATAAAACAAATAGTATGAAAAAAATAACAATGGTTTTAATGCTTGCCGGTACTTTATTAGCTGCCAAAACATTTAGTCAGTCAACAGTTGACCCTGCCGCTTTTCATGGCGCCACCGCAAATTTGAAAGAGTATAAAGCCTTATACATTCTTAATAATGCTGATGACAAAAAGATAAAGGGGATGCTTAGAAATATAAACAATGCGTTGGAAGACCCGCGTCTGAAAGGAAAGTTGCAGGTTGAACTGGTTGCTTTTGGTGATGGCGTGGACATTTTCAAAAAGTCAACTCATTACGATACGCTGCTCACCAGCCTGCAGAAAAAAGGCGTGCTGCTTGCTCAATGCGAGAACACCATAAGGGAAAGAAAAATAAGTAAAGATGACCTGTGGTCTTTCATCTCTTATGTACCAAGCGGCAATGGCGAAATTATTATCCGTCAATACCAGGGATGGGCTACCGTGCATCCTTAAGGCTTTTTAATTAAAATGAACATTGAGCATTGAACGTTGAGCATTTGTTCTTTATGCTTTTTTAATATTCAATATTCAATACTCAATACCCAGCCCTCAATTTTAAAATTTTAATTAAAGAATTTTTTGGTACCGGCTTTGGTATTTCATAGCATCATCGTTGCGACGCATTTCGTTCATCTTACAGCTCATTGTTCATCTTTTTTCAAAGCGAAATTTCCTCTTTGTTTTTCTCTTTAGCTGAATAAACATTCAAAAAGTACAAGAGTGCGACGCAAGAAAAGCAACATCAAAGAACTGCTGTCTGCTCAACAAAAAAATAAAACAAAAAATATAAAATGAAAAGTATTCTTTCCACATTGTTACTCCTTACAATTACGGCAACATTTACAAATGCGCAAGACCATCGCTTCGACCCGCCCTGGAATACACCTCCAAAAAGCGCTGTGCCTTTTACTGTTGCAGGAGTGGATAATGTGCCTGATTTATTTGGCGATATTAATAACCCTGACCTTGTAGTGTTCTTTGGTGGCAACCAATTTATGGTATTAGATGATTTGATAGCTGCCTTTAAAAAAGCCTGTCCGGCATATCAAAAAGTGTTTGTAGAATCACTTCCTCCGGGCATTTTGGCAAAACAGATTGAAGGAGGCACAATGACTATAGGAAATATGCGTATAGACCTGAAACCAGACGTTTATACAGCAGGTAAAGGCAGGATTGACCAGACACCGCAATGGTTTAGCAGAACGGAAGTGTATGGTAAAAACAGGTTGGCAATTATGGTGCAGAAAGGTAATCCTAAAAATATAAAAGGACTGGCAGATTTAGGTCGCAGCAATGTGCGTGTAAGCATGCCTAACCCTGCATGGGAAGGCATTGGAAAGCGTATAGAAGAAGCGTATGTAAAGGCAGGTGGTGAAGCTTTGAAAAATGCGATTATGCAAACAAAAGTAAAAGACAGCACAACTTATTTAACCCAGATACATCACCGGTAGACACCTATGCGTATCCTATATAATCAGTCTGATGCTGCACCTGTCTGGTACACCGAAGCATTTTATCAAAAGATGATTGGTCACCCTGTAGATATGATTGAAATACCTGCAAAAGAGAACATTGAAGCGGTTTCTGTTGCAGCAATGCTAAAGACCGCTCTCATCAAAAGGCAGCTAAAGACTTTATGGATTTTTTGATGAGTGCTGCAGGTAAAGCAGTTTATAAAAAGTATGGATTTATAACAGAATAATAGTGGCAGAAAAGATAGTAACCATGACAATGATTGAGTATAAATAGTTCGCTTGTTATGTTTTGATTAAAAAGATAAACAATGCTTTAAACATGAAAAAAATGACTGTATTAACCATTTTCGGATTACTTATATTAGGACTTGTAGCAGGTTCATTTAGCGGCCTTATTGGTATTGGCGGCGGTGTTATTATCGTTCCTGCCTTAATTCTCTTATTTGGATTTTCACAACAAATAGCACAGGGAACAACATTAGCCTTGCTTGTACCTCCGATTGGTTTATTAGCTGTTATGGATTATTACAAAAAAGGATTTGTAAACATGCCTGCGGCAATACTGATAGCTTTAGGTTTCATTGTCGGGGGATTTTTGGGAGCAAAAATCGCAGTAAACTTGCCCGAACAAACACTGAGAAGAATATTTGCTGTAGTAATTGTTGTCATTGGTATAAGAATGTTTTTCTTTAAGGGATAATGCGGTCTTTACTACCATGTATATATATCAGTGTTTATATTAAGAATTGAAAAATAAAAATTAGTAGTGTCACGGTCAGCTTTGGATTTTATAACTCCACTAACGCTCATGGTGTGATTGTTGAATTTCTTTATATCAATAAAAATAAGTTTATTATGAACTTAAATGCACTATCGCTTCCTGTCTTACTCGGTATTTTTGCTGTTGCAGCTATCGCCATTTGGATTGCCGGTATTCATTTGTCTGATACGACCGATATACTTTCAAAACGTTTCGGATTAGGCGAGGCTTTGGGTGGAATGATTATTCTTGCTATCGTTACAAACCTTCCCGAAATAGCTATTGTTGTCAGTGCATCTCTTCAGCATAATGTTGGTATCGCCGTTGGTAATATTCTTGGAGGTATCGCTTTTCAAACCGTAGTATTGGCCATATTAGATTTATTTGGTTTAGGCAAGTCAGACAGCCTCACCTACAAATCTGCATCGCTTACCCTTGTGTTAGAAGGCTCTCTTGTATTAGCCGTTTTATCTTTTGTGGTAGTAGGCCATCAGCTGCCTTCCTCCATCATTTTCTTTAGGATAACCCCCATTGACCTCTTAATATTTATTGTATGGATTGTTGGAATAGTATTAATTAATAAGGCACAAAAAGACCTGCCGTGGGTGGCAAATTTTAAAGTGCCCGGTGGACAGGAAGAGCCAAAGGGACATTCAAAAAGTAAAAAAGACGAGCAGGCAAAGAAAGAAAATCAGAGTACAGGAAAGATTATTGCTATTTTTTTACTTTGTGCATTCATAACACTGGTAGCCGGTGTGGTGCTTGAAAGAAGTGGAAATGGCATTGCTGAACATATAGGCATGCAAGGTGTTATTTTCGGAGCAACTGTTCTGGCTGTTGCCACCTCATTGCCTGAAATTTCTACAGGGTTAGCTGCTGTAAAAATGAAAGATTATCAAATGGCAGTCAGCGATATTTTTGGCGGCAATGCTTTTTTGCCTGTTTTGTTTCTTCTTGCCACCCTCATTTCCGGGCAGGCTGTACTTCCGCAGGCACAAAAAACAGACATGTATCTAACCGGTATCGCCATGATTTTAACCATTGTATATTCCTGGGGACTATTGTTCCGCCCCCGCAAACAGATACTATACATGGGATTAGATTCTTTCATTGTCCTCGTTGTATATGCTTTAGGTATTGTTGGTTTGTTTACTATTTCTAAATAGAACATTGCTTCCCTTTTGTGTTCAGCTAAAAATCTGAGGTTATTTTTCTGAACTCGTGATTGGTGTTTCACATTGAAGGATAATAACTTGCAACTATGTCTGATTTTCGTCTCGAAGTTTTTTATACCGTTGCCCGCAGGTTAAGCTTTACCAAAGCTGCTGCTGAATTATTTATTACACAGCCTGCTGTTACCAAACACATACACGAGCTGGAAGAACAATACAAGGCAAAACTGTTTGAACGTAATGGAAATAAAATACAACTAACCCCGGCAGGAACTTTATTACTCCATCAGACAGAAGAGCTTTTTACAATTTACAGGAACATAGATTTTGAAATGAGCGCTTTAAATCAAAAGCAGCAGGGCGAACTAAGATTAGGCGCCAGCACTACTGTTTCACAATATGTTATTCCACCTTTACTTGCAGGCTTTCGTGCTAAGTTTAAAGATGTTAAGCTTAACCTCATTAATGCAAATACAGAGCAAATTGAGGAAGCATTGCTTAATAAAGAAATTGAGTTAGGTATTATTGAAGGACGTTCAAAAAAACAATCTGTCAAGTACATCAATTTTTGAAAGATGAAATAGTGTTGGTAAGCAGCGGTAGCAATGCAGGACCGAAAAAAGAACAAATAACGATAGATGAATTGAAAAAAATTCCATTGCTGTTACGCGAACAAGGTTCAGGTACACTTGAGGTAATTGAACATGCTTTAAAACCTCATAAACTTACATTATCAGACCTGTTAATTGAAATGCACCTTGGCAGTACCGAAAGTATTAAATCTTACCTGATGCATTCAACCTGTATGGCATTCCTGTCTATCCATTCCGTACTGAAAGAATTGCAAAGCGGGGATTTAATTTTAATGGATGTGAAAGATGTAACCATCGAAAGACATTTTTACTTTATACATCTGCAGGGCAAACCTGAAGCGTTGCCAGAGATTTTTATGCGTTATGCAAAGCATTATAATCTGAAGTAATTGGCAATTATCTTTAACCCGATAATTGGTTATTGAACTTTTAAATTTCGCGCCGGTAAGTAATTAAAAACCTGTTTTGGAATAACAATCCTTTTCATATTTTGAGGAGGATAATTTGGAAGTAGGCGCGTACATTTATTTTATTAAATTAAGAAAAGTGATGAAAGAAAATGTGAGCAATGGCAGCATCTTACTCCTATGCTGTTTCCTTATGAACCAGAACAGTTTTAGCAATCTACCGCCAAATAATCCCGGAAGAAGTCCACAGTATTGACAATTAAAGTTGGTTTCTTCTTCCTTTGAAACGCAGGGCATGTCCTACAAACCCTTATGCAAAATCTCTGAAGTCTGCAATTTTTTATGTAACAAAACCTACAATTTATGGTTGGGTGAAACATGGAAAGCTTAAGCCATATAAAATCAGGTCAAGAGTCTATTTCCTATGGCAGGATATTCAGCAGCTATTAAATCCTGAACAGAAGTAATTCATTATTTTTTCTCCTTTATATTAAAATTTCTTAGTGCCTTTTTACAAGAACCGGTTCTTATTACTCCATTAACCGGGATATTTAATAACACCACAAAGAATCCTTTTTATAAAAAATTTAAAACAACAAGTTATGGCAGACTTAAAAAGAAGAACATTGCCATTAAGCAGTGGAAAGCAAATCAAATTATTCGGAAGCAATATAGCAATTGGAAAATCTCTGGAAATAGGTGAAGGATACGCGCCTAATATAATTTCCTGTTTAAGTGATCAAACTCCTGCTAAATTCCCAGGCAGTGTTTTCAATCCACACGAGTTAACATCTAATGAAATGATGGAACTGGCAGATTATAATATCCAGTTGTAGATGGATTTAAAAACAAATATCAGAAAGTATGGAACAAACAGTTTCAAAATTTTTAACCAGGATTCAGTTCATTAAAGGCAGTTTACCAGAGTTTTTAAAACTCAATATTTATAACTAAAGAAGCTGCACTGACAAATTATCCGGTACCAAATAACTTCTCTTTTTTCATTAGTATAAGAAATCAGAAAACAAGACTTTTTTATTTTCAGCAATATTAATAAAAAGAAGCATGGGTAAAAAGTATTTTTAAGTTTAATAAAGAAAGTATCAGTGACAGTATTAGGGCAAGTTAAAAGTTGACGATTAAAAGGCTAAATTCAAAGCAGCAAGTAGTAAAAATAGTACAGTTATAAAAAAGTTACTATGAAAATCAGGAACATCGCTATCGGTAAAGCTGTTTGAAATTTTTAAGGCGAGCGGTGTTCTTGTCGAACAAAATCAGTTCGACGAACTTGCTCGCCTTTTGCTCCCGTTGGTCGGCAAAAAAGGTAGCAGCTAAAGACATAAAAATAAATAAATACAAGTGATATGGAACCAGTGTCAGAGAAAAGAAAACAGGCTGGAAGACTGGCTAAAATCATTAAAAAAGAAATCGGGACAGCAGTCAGGTTTACCAAAATTGAATATTTTGTTATCAGGCAAAAGGCGGCAAGAGCGGGTATAAAATATCTGCTTATGTTCGGCAAACAGCTATTCATGCAGAGGTAATTACCAGACTTAATGAAGAAGAAAGGCATTTTGTCAGGCAGCTAATTGGCATGTCAACAAACTTAAACCAGCTTGCGAAGAACAGCCACATTGAAGGAATGTTAAAGACCATGTTCTACTTTGAAACCTTCCGCAACCAGATTGATTTGATTTTAAAAAAGCTAAATCATGGTCAGTAAGGTATTTTCCGGTCATTCCTTTTATCATGCCTGCAGGTATGTGGTAAACAAACCGGGAGCAGAAGTGCTGGAATGCGAAGGAGTAAGAGGTCATGATTTTAAAGTAATGTCAGATGATTTTATCATGCAACAGCAACTGAGACCGGAAAAAGAAAAAGCCTGCTTTCATTGCTGCTTAAGTTTTTATCCGGGAGAAAAACTAAGCGATGAAAAAATGACAAACATTGCAAAAGAATATTTGCAAAGATTAATAACTCCGAAATATTATCAGTGATTAAAACCGGGATCGAAGAATTACGGAACAGCTATTCAAAAACAATCTTTTCCTGAAAAAGAATTGCGACAATTACATACAGATATAATCACAAATACAGTGTTGTTAAAACAGCCTGTGAAAAAAGAAATAATCTATGATTACCATTCAAGAAAAGCTATTTATAAAGCTGCAGCTCTTTTCCTGATTTTGTGCCTTATGTCTGCCGGCTGGATTGTGACAGCAAGTAGGCAGGACATGTACAAAGCGAATGACACAAAATACCGATATCTAAAATTACAGGATAATGAATTTTTAAATATCTGGTTAAGTTTGACAGATAGCCTGTACCTAATGGATGCTAATCTGAGGAATACTGTAATTGCCAAAGAAGATCAAAACAAAAGGAATTTAGAAATACTGCAAAAAGCTTTAAAAATGGAAAAAGAGGCAAAGGAATAGAAGCAAGGGATAAGTGAGAGTGTAAAAAGAAAATAAGTTTTATATTCTACCTTATATTATTTGTTTGGTTTGAGTAGCTTTTATTTAGTGAAACCAGAAGTGAAACCAATTTTAATTAAAAAACTCTTAAATAATTATTAAGAGTTTAGATTTGTAGAGCGTACGGGAATCGAACCCGTGATTCCTCCGTGAAAGGGAGGTGTCTTAACCCCTTGACCAACGCTCCATTTTGTAATTTGGAGTGCAAAAATAGGAGCATCGGCTAATCCTTCCAAAAGTTTTTTAAAACCGCTGCTTAAAATACGCAAGTCATTTTTTATCAAGTGACTTTTATCACCTTGAAGAAGTGGCCTTGCCATAAGGTTTTTTTTAAATATTGCAGAAGCAGTATGCAATGCAGTAAAATTTCAGCAATTGTTAAATGATTATCAATAATACCGGGAGTTAAGTATAAGCTGCTGATATAAGTATAAACTTTCATGCAGTATGAGTAATTTTGCACAATGAAGTACTTGTGGAGCATTCTTATTCTGTTTCTTTTTGCTGCATGTGAAAAGTCAATAAACATTCAGCCTGCTTCTCAAAAACCTCTGCTTGTTGTAGACGGAACAATTGAAAATGGTAAGCCTCCGTTTGTAATTTTGAGTACGTCGCTAAATTACTTCAGCAAAATAAATGCTCACATATTGCTTGCTTCCGTTGTTACCGGTGCAAAAGTTACTGTTTCGGACGGCTCCGCAGTAATTCCTTTAAAAGAATTTAAACAACCGTTGGGAGCAGGTTTCAACATTGTGTATTACAGTTGCGATACAACTGACGCTGCAACTGCTGTAATTGGACAGACGGGCAAAACTTATACCTTGCAGATAGAATATAACAATGAACAATACTCTTCTGTTACCACGGTTCCTGCAGTCGCAAAGACTGTTGACAGTCTTTGGTGGAAGGCTGCACCGCACATGAGTGATACAAGCGAAAAAGTGGTAGTAATGGGAAAGCTTACCGATCCTAAAGGGTATGGAAATTATATAAGGTACTTTACAAAGGTTAACAACGGACCTTTTTTGCCCGGCGCTCTGTCTGTATACGACGATCAATTAACCGATGGCACCACTTATGATTATCAAATGGACCAGGGAATAGACCGTAATAACCCTCCGGGAGAGAAAGAATATGGTTTTTTTGAAAGAGGGGACACCGTAACTGCCAAGTTAGCAAATATAGATAAAGCAACTTTCGATTTTTGGAGAACGCTCGAATTCAGCTATCAAAGTATTGGCAATCCTTTTTCTAATCCTGTAAAAGTATTGGGTAATGTCAGTAACGGAGCTTTAGGCGCTTTTTGCGGCTATGGAGTGCAATATAAAACCCTTATTATCCCCCGGTAAAACAATGTTGCAGATTTTTATATCATTAAAACGGGTATTTTATATTTTCTGCCAGCGCCAGGTATAAATTTATTTTGTATGTATGCTTATGAGGATAATTTTTTTGTTGCCGGCTCTGGAAATAATGATGAGCATCGTTGTGTCACTCACTTGTACAGCAACAACAAATCGTCCGTTTTCATGTTGTGCAATCTGAACCTTTTTAGGTAATTTTTGGTAATTATTATAGTACTTGTTTACAAAGAAAAAAATGGAAAATAATATAGAAAAAGTTCAATGTTTAATTATAGGATCCGGGCCTGCCGGCTACACGGCAGCTATTTATGCAGCGCGCGCTAACCTAAAACCGGTTTTGTACCAGGGCATACAACCCGGTGGCCAGTTGACCATTACCACTGATGTCGAAAATTATCCCGGCTACCCTGAGGGTATTTCCGGACCTGAAATGATGGAACATTTTGAAAAACAGGCAGCACGGATGGGAGCAGATATCAGGTATGGGTTAGCAACGAAGGTAGATTTTATGGAGCCGCCTTACAAGGTTTGGGTTGATGATGAAAAGCTGCTGCATGCTGAGAGCGTTATCATAAGTACCGGTGCATCGGCAAAATGGCTGGGCATAGAAAGTGAACAACGCTTAAACGGGCATGGAGTAAGCGCCTGTGCCGTTTGTGACGGGTTTTTCTTCAAAGGAAAAGAAGTTGTTATAGTAGGCGGCGGCGACACGGCAGCGGAAGAAGCTTTGTACTTATCAAAAATCTGCAGCAAAGTGCACATGCTCATAAGGCGCGAAAGAATGAGAGCATCCAAAATTATGCAGGACCGGGTTTTAAAAACACCCAACATCCAGGTTTACTGGAACTCCTCTACTGACGAAGTGCTTGGTGAAAGTAAAGTAGAAGGTGTTCGTATTAAGAACCACGCAACCAATGAGTTATTAGAAATTAAAGTAAGCGCTTTCTTTGTTGCCATTGGCCACCACCCAAACAGCGACATATTCAAAGGATGGATCGAAATGGATGACAGCGGATATTTACTGACGGTGCCGGGCACGTCAAAAACAAATATTGATGGTGTTTTTGCCGCAGGCGATATTCAGGATAAACACTACCGCCAGGCGGTAACGGCAGCAGGCAGCGGCTGCATGGCAGCGCTTGATGCAGAAAAATACCTGATAATGAAAGGTGAATTATAGAGAATCGTTATTAAAGAACTGCTATTTTTTTCAGAATTTTAGTGAACCAGAATAATTTAGCTCAATTCTTATCACTTCATTTTTCCATAAATAAAAAATAAAGCATGCCCGGAGAAATGCAGATTTATATAAAAAAGATGCACTGTTTTGGTTATCATGGAGTGCATGCAGGAGAAAAAGTAACGGGAGGAGAATTTGAAGTAAATCTTATAACTGACTATCTACCAATACAAATACCAATAAAAAAATTAGGAGAAACGCTTGATTATACTGTCTTATTATCCATAATCAGAGAAAGAATGAATAAGCCTGCACAACTGCTTGAAACGCTTGCAACAGAAATTGCAGGTGAAATAATTGAAAAATTTCCTGTTGTTACCGGGGTAGAAATTTCTATATCCAAATTGCATCCGCCGATAAACAACTTCCAGGGAGTGGTTGGCGTGACTTTTAAAATAAAAAGAGATTAAATGAAAGGATTATTGCTTATTGTTTTTTTATTGCTTTCAGCACAACTTTTTTCACAGCAAAAAGATGTACTTTTAAAAGAGGCTGCAAACTTAGAAAAGGCGTTGAAAGAAGAAGCAGCTTTAGACAAATATAAACAGGTGCTTGCCACAGATTCCAACAACGTAAAAGCTCTTGTAAGAAGCAGTGAATTAAGTGCTGCTATCGGAGCACGCCAACACGATAAGAATGCTAAAACTGCTTATTACAACACTGCCCGCGATTATGCTGATAAAGCAATTTCAAAGGATCCAAAGAGTGCGGATTCTTATTATGTAAGAGCTGTGGCGGCGGCAAAATTAACAGAGGTCGAGACCGAAAATAAAAAGCTGATTGCAGATGTAAGAGATATTAAAATATATGCTGATAAAGCTCTTTCTGTCAATCCTGATAATGGAAAGGCAAATTATATTTTAGGTAAGTGGAATTACGAAATGGTTACAATGCCATGGCCAAAAAAAGCCGCTGTAAAAGTTTTGTTTGGCGGAATGCCTGACGCAACCATTGAAAATACCTGTAAATACATGGAAAAGTGTAAGACGTTCGAGCCTTATTTTACCCTTAATTATCTTGACCTTGCAAAAGCATACAAATACGATCATAAACCTGCAAAGGCCATAGAAGTGCTGACTCAAATGGTAAAGCTTCCGACGAGGACAGCAGACGATGCAGCATTGAAATCAGAGGGAAAAAAGATGCTTTCAGAAATGCAATAAGCAGTGTAAAACCAGGTTGGTTTAAAGTAAGCATTGACATTAAATGTTTGCAGGATTATTTTTTAGTATACTTGCAGTTGCAATCAACATCTAATGCCTAATAAGAGTTTCAGTATTTACGACCCCAAAGCAGGTAATGCAACAGAGCTGAATGAGAGTCTTATACTTGAAGTCGGAGAGCGTCATATTGCCTGCATCAGCAAAAATAAAAATAAGCTTACCACCGCTTTTGAATTATTTGATTATACAGAAAATGAAGCTGCAGATTTTTCCGGGCTTTTTGAAATAATTGCTGCCGACTCAACTGTTATAAATCAATCTTATAAAACTGCGGAAGTATTTATAAATAATGAATTAAGTGTGCTTACTCCCATACTTAACTTTAACCCTGAGATAGCAGCAGATTATCTTACTGTTATGTTTGGAGAAGATGCAGGCAGCAAAATACAATTTGAACAGTTACCGGCAGAACCGGGAATTATAAATATCTTCAGAATTAAGCAGCACGTATCTAATGTTTTACAGAATTATTTTGCAAATGTTACCTACAGGCACACCTGGTCAAATATTGTAAAGACTGTTATTTCTGATATTTCTGCTTATCCTTCCGAGTGCATGTATATCCAGTTTTATAATACTTTTATTATTGCAGTCGTTCTCACTAACCGGCAAGTGCAGATTATTCAATCTTTTATAAAGGAATCGCCCGAAGATGTATTATACATTCTGCTTAATATTACTGAAAACTTTGCTTTAGACAAAGACAATATGGTATTGCAAATCAGTGGAATGATTGATCTTCATTTTACTTTATACCGCCATTTGATAACTTACTTCAGACATGTAAAAGTGCAAAATATTGACACATCTGAATTACCACCGCAAATAAAGGAATATCCGCTTCATTATTTTACTCCTTTCTTTAACCTTGCTTTATGAGAATAATATCAGGCGAATTTGGCGGCAGGAAAATAAATCCTCCTGCAAAAATGCCAAATACAAGACCCACCACAGACATTGCAAAAGAGGGACTTTTTAATATTTTACAAAACCGGATAGATCTTGAAGGTATTAAAACACTCGATCTTTTTGGAGGAACCGGAAGCATAAGCTATGAACTGGCATCACGAGGTGCGGCTGATCTTACTATCATAGAAAAAGATGCAAATATGTATGATTTCATTAAGAAGAGTATGGAAATGCTGAAAGTTGACTGCTATAAAGTTTTACGAATAGACGTTTTTTCTTACCTGTCTTCATGCAATGAAAAGTTTGATTTTATTTTTGCCGGCCCCCCTTATGCTTTAGGCGCGACAGATGAATTGCCAAAAATAATAGTAGAAAAAAATCTGATCGCCGAAGGCGGATATTTTGTGTTAGAACATACGCCCCGAAGTACCTATGAAAAGTTTAAAGGTTTTGAATTTCAGCGGCATTATGGTACGACAGTATTTTCGTTTTTTAGAAATACTGAAGAAACAAATTCAAAGACAGAAGCAGAGTAAATTATCTTTCTTAAGAACAATTAAATAAATACGCTATACCAGCTAACTTCATGCTTTTACGCACCCCACCGGTACGAACTTACATCTAACTCCGCAAGGTCTAATAAACGGTCAACAACCGTCATTGCGGCTTCTTCTATTGTTTTGGGATTGCTGTAAAAGGAAGGAGTAGCCGGGCAAATTATACCTCCTGCCAATGTAATAGCTTCCATGTTTTTTATATGAATAAGGCTGTAAGGCGTTTCCCGGAGCATTAAAATCAGTTTCCTTCTTTCTTTCAAAATGACATCGGCGGCCCTTGTGAGAAGGTCATCGCTTATGCCTGCAGCTATGCGCGACAAAGTACCCATGCTGCATGGTGATACAATCATAATATTGTATCTGGCAGAGCCGGAAGCAAAAGGCGCATTAAAATCATTCTTCTCATAAAACTTTACCGGCAGGTTTTTAAAGTCTTCATTGCCTAATTCTGACGACCAGATTTGCCTGGCATTTGTGCTCATCACCACACTTAATTCTTCCCATTGATCTTTTATTTTTAATAATTTTTCAATTAAAAGTTTAGGATAAATGGCTCCGCTTGCCCCGCTTATTGCTATTAGTATTTTATTCTTCACAAAAAAAAATTGTATTTTTTAAAAATACAATTTATAGTGTGAAGTTCAGATACTTTTAAAAATCGGACATTATTTTAAAAACAGATATTGCACTGATTTTTTTCTGAAAAGTAATTATCTTACGCTGGTGACTATCGGTTTCTATTCAGCTTTATGTTCACCTTTTTCTCCCAGCTTTACAATATCCCCGCTTTGAAACAAAATAGATTTCAGCGTAACGCGACACTTATCTTTCTGGCGCAGCAAAAACTCGAGATCCATCCCGAAATGTTTAAATTCTTCCTGCTGCGCGTTTTGCATAATCGCTTTCGCGTCACTGTCTTTTTCTACAGAAATACGTTGCTCGTACCAATTAATTGCTTCCGCTTCTTCTATGAGTGAAGCTATCATTCTTGCAAACGTTCGGGTTGTCTGCGACAATTCTGCGGCAGGTTCGTGATATTGATCAAATCCCATAATAAATAAATTTTAATGAAAATAACAAGATTTAAAATTAAGAAAAATAAAAAGCAAGCGTTATGACTTACGCTGATGCAAATGATAATAAGAAAGAGAAAGGCGTTTTTTTAATAGTTTTAGATTTCTTTCTAAACGGATTTACTCTTTTTTTTCTCCCTGCTTTTTCCTTTCGCAGGTTTCTTTTTGGATGCACTGTCGTCAGCAAGATCCTCTTCTGCGCCTGGTTTTAAGACCCATTCATAGTCAAGCTGTCTTTTGGCCAGGTTTGCAGAAATCACTTTTATATATACTTTGTCGCCTATCCTGAATTTGCGTCCGCTGCGGCGACCAACAAGGCTGTAATCAGATTCTATTAACCGAAAATCATCATAATCAGAAAGGCTGGTGATGGAGATAAGGCCTTCGCATTTATGCTCTACTGTTTCTGCCCAAAAACCAAACCCGGCTACACCGCTGATAACGCTTAAAAATTCTTCGCCTAAATGATCTTTTAAAAATTCTACCTGCTTGTATTTATTTCCTGCTCTTTCGCAGTCCATTGCGCTGCGTTCCATATCGCTGCTGTGTTTGCACTTTTCTTCCATTTTTTTATCAAAAACGGGAGCGCCTTCGAGGCAGCTTTCTAAAACACGGTGAACCATCACATCGGGATAACGGCGGATGGGAGAGGTAAAATGGCAATAATATTCGAACGATAATCCGTAATGACCAATGTTATCGGGAGAATAAACTGCTTTGGCCATGGTACGTATACCCAGTTGCTCCAGCACATGCTGCTCTGGTTTGCCTTTTACATCATTAAGCATTGTATTGAAGCTGGAAGCAATTTTTTCGGGAGAAGAAGTATCGAACTTATGACCGTATTTTGCTGCAAAAGTCATAAAAGGAGTTAGTTTTTGCTCATCCGGCACGTCGTGAATGCGATAGGGGAAAGGCACTTCTTTTTTATTCACTTTTACCTTCGACACATATTCTGCCACAGTTTTATTTGCCAGCAGCATAAATTCTTCAATGAGTTGGTGTGCTTCCTTGCTTTCTTTTACCACAATCCCTACCGGTTTTCCTTTTTCATCGAGCTTAAAACGCACTTCGGTTGATGAAAAGTTAATAGCTCCTTTTTTAAATCTTTCTGCCCTGAAAAGTTGCGCAAGCTCATTAAGCAATAAAATTTCTTCTTTATTAATACCTTCTTTTTTCTCTATTATTTCCTGCACATCTTCGTAGGTGTACCTGTGATTGCTGTGGATGACGGTTTTGCCTAACCAAAATTCTTTTACATGTCCTTTTGTATTAATTTGAAAAATGGCAGAAAAAGTGAGCTTATCTTCATTTGGGCGTAAAGAACACAGCTCATTCGATATTCTCTCGGGCAGCATAGGATTTACGCGATCAGGAAGATACACAGAAGTTGCCCGTTGGTAAGCATCGTCATCCAGAACCGAAGCCGGCAATACATAATGACTTACGTCAGCTATGTGCACACCAATTTCGTACAAATCTGTTTTTATTTTTTTTATAGAAATGGCGTCATCAAAGTCTCTTGCATCAACCGGGTCAATGGTAAATGTGAGCACCTCACGCATGTCTTTTCGCTTTTTAATATCAGCGTGTGATATTACATCGGGCAGTCTCATAGCTTCTTCCATTACATCATCTTCAAATACCAGCGGAAAACCGTTTTCGGCCAGTATCCCTTTCATAGCAATATCACTTTCATCTTCCGGAAGTATTACCTGCACTACTTCACCTTCCGGTTTTTTATTTGCGCTGCTCCAGTTTGTGATTTTTGCTAAAACCCGGTCTTTGTCTTTTGCTCCGTTTAGTTTATCCAATGGTATGTACAAATCCGGCATTGGCTTATCCGTATCCGGAATGAAGAATGCATAATGGGCGCTCAACTGTATACGACCTGTAAATTCACTTAGTTTCCTGGTTACGACTTCTGTTATTTTACCTTCTTTTCTTCCGGTACGGCCATTTTCTTTTAAAACTTTTACTCTTACAATATCCCCGTTCAAGGCTGTATTAAAATCATTTGGACGCACCAAAACATCTACGCCATCTCCGCTTACGACAACATAACCAATACCGCTGCGCGTTATTTCAAGCGTTCCTTTAGTCACATCTGCTTCATGTTTTTTTTCGCGGGATGGCTTATCTTTTTTACTCATGTTTTATCTTTTATTTCTTTCAGGCATTTCTATAAACGAATGTATGATTTCATCAAATTGCATACCTTCATTAAACAAAAATACATGCTCAACCGGCAATACAAATACAGGCATTCCTGATAGTTTTTCCTTAAACTTTATTAATCGCACTGCATCTTTTTCAGTTGTAATAATTATTTTTTGTTTTGCCTTGCTGTTATTAAATTTCTTTGTGATTTCTCTAATATTGTTAATTGTAAAGATATGATGGTCTGCATAAGATAGCTCAAAAAATGATTTTGAATGCTGTAAGAGATATTTTTTTAGAGGCTCCGGATCAGCTATGCCGCTCACCAGCAATACTTCATCTTTTGCAGTAATCGCCTTTTTTTCCTGAGTAATAATGTGATATGGCGAACCATATTTTATTATAGTAAAAAAAATTTTTTGATTTGGTAAAAGATTAATTTCTTTCTTAATTATATTCTTTTCTTCTTCCGGCAAATCTGACGGACACTTTGTAACGACTATAACATCCGCTCTTTTGTAAGAAGATTTTTGGTCTCTCAGATTGCCTGCGGGCAAAAAAAAATCACGGGTAAACAAATTTTTATAGTCTGTAAGCAAAATATTGAAGTTAGGCTTTACCCGGCGGTGCTGAAAAGCATCGTCGAGAATAATAATATTCGTTTCAGGCCGGTCGTGTAAAATTTGCGGTATAGCCAATATTCTTTCTTCTCCCACAGCTACAGCAACACCAGGAAATTTTTGGTGAAACTGCATAGGCTCATCTCCTAATTCAAGCGCTGTCGTTGCTTCATTTGCCAATACATATCCTTTTGTTTTTCGTTTGTATCCGCGACTAAGTGTGGCTATGTTGTATTTGTCTTTTAACAGTGTCAGCAAATATTCAACCATTGGTGTTTTGCCTGTTCCGCCAACTGATAAATTACCAACAGCAATAATTGACAGATTGAAAGAAACAGATTTTAGTATGTTTTTGTCAAACAGGTAATTTCTGATTATGACAATTAATCCATATAAAAGTGAAAAAGGTAAGAGAAGTATCCGGAAGATTTTAAACGCGGAAAAATTAAAATTCATAGATTTTATGAGGCGTAATACAATAGTCTAAAGGTATATCAAATTGATGGGTATCGTCTATTTTATCAACAGCTTCGAAATAAGAAAAGCCAACCGTTATAACATCTCCGCGGCAGCGTTCTAAAAACCGGTCGTAAAAGCCTTTGCCATACCCGACCCGGTAACCGTGTTGGTCAAAAGCAAGCAAAGGCACAAAAACGAGGTCTATTTCATCTGGCAAAATTTCTTCACCTCGTTGCGGTTCAGAAATTCCATACTTGTTTTCTGCAAATTCAGTATCTTCATTTACAACCACAGCGTGCATTTCATTTACCAAAAAATCTGCAACCGGAAAAGCGACCTTCAAACCAGGAATGGTAAGTTCGAAATAACGGGTATATAAATGCGTGTTCATTTCGCCGTGACTTTCCAGCGGCCAAAAGGTCATTACCGTTTGTATATCGTTATCAAAAGAAAGTCTTTGCAATTGTATCAACAGCAAATCGTCGAGCTTTAATTTTTCAGTCGGGGATAAAGCCAGTCTTTTTTGTTTGTATAGTTTTCTGATTTCCTGTTTATTCATTGCATGCAGTATGCTTGTTTACACAATTCCGATGGCTTCTTTCATAGCCGTTTCCCGATTTAAATAACGGCGCCTTAAAACTAAGGTTGATTAAAACAAGCCAAAAAACTGGGCATCTACTTTATTAATAATTACGCCAAGGTCTTCTTCATTTTCAGCAAAATTGTTTTTATCTACATTAATTATTAATAGGGGACCTTCCCTGTAGCCTTCCGTCCATCTTATATAGTATTCATTCAGTTTTTTTAAATAATCGAGCCGTATGTTTTCTTCATACTCTCTTCCTCTTTTTTGTATCTGTCCAACCAGCGTAGGTACAGATGCCTGCAGGTAAATAAGTAAATCAGGCGGTTTTACCATTGATTTCAAGGTTTGGAAGAAACCGTAATAATTATCATAATCTCTTTTGCTCATCAGCCCCATGTCGTGAAGGTTTGGCGCAAAAATGTTTGCGTCTTCGTAAATCGTTCTGTCCTGGATGATCGTTTCAGTGCCGCGTTCTATTTCAAGCAATTGTTTCAGGCGGCTGTTTAAAAAATAAATCTGCAGGTTAAAGCTCCACCTTGGCATGTCTTCATAAAAATCATTGAGGTAAGGGTTATTGGCTACATCTTCAAACTGCGGAATCCACTTGTAATGCTTACTCAAAGCTTCTGTCAGCGTTGTTTTGCCTGCACCTATGTTGCCGGCAACTGCTATATGCTTTGGTTTGGTTGATTTTTCCATCGGGAATTATTACACGGATTTTTAAAAATAGGATTTAGTAAAGTAAGGAACTTTTAATAACATTCTTATTAAAAGTATTCCAATCCCATACTTTTTCTAACCAGGTGCATGGCAGCTTCTGCACTTTGTCTTGCTTTTTCCGCCCCTGTTTTCATAATTTTTTCGAGATAATCTTTGTTGGCTAAGATGCCTTCTGCTCTTTCACGAATAGGTGTTATAAATTTTACCATATCTTCCGCTAACTGCTTTTTCATATCTCCGTAGCGAATGGTGCAGTTGTTATAATCATTTTCAAACTTATTAATTACATTTTTGTCAGAAACAAGATTCATAAGCTGAAAAATATTTTCGATATAATCAGGCTTTTCAGAAAAAGGCTCTGCGGGGCCGTTGTCTGTTTTAGCTTTCATCACTTTTTTTCTGATCAGTTCGTCGCTGTCAGCAAGATAAAGTGTAGCGGTCTGGTTCTCACTTTTGCTCATTTTGCCGGCGCCATCAAGTCCCGGCACTTTTACCAGTTTCTCACTGTAATTAAAAGCTTCAGGTTCAGGAAAAACATTGCCATAACGATGATTGAAACGGTTGGCAAAATTGCGTGCCATTTCCAAATGCTGCTCCTGGTCTTTGCCAACCGGCACTAATGTGGCGCGATGCTGCAAGATGTCCGCTGCCTGTAAAACAGGGTAAGTAAGCAAACCTGCATTTACATTTTCGGGCTGTGACCGAACTTTATCTTTGAAAGTAACCGTCTTTTCGAGCTCACCTGTATAGGCAAGCATATTCAGGTACAGGTATAGTTCGGAGGTTTCGTGCACCTGGCTCTGGCAGTATAAAGTTACTTTTTCAGGATCTAAACCGCATGCAATGTTTTCTGCCAACACCCTGTGCACATTCGCTTTCAGCTCTTTAGTATCAGGATGTGTGGTTAGGGAATGCAGATCTGCAACCATAAAAAAGCACTGAAATTCATCCTGCATCCGCACATAGTTGCGGACGGCGCCAAAGTAGTTGCCGAGATGCAGATATCCTGTGGGTCTTATCCCACTCATTACAATTGGTTTTTTTTCTTCCATAAAGACAGCGAAGATAAGAAATGGTAAAGAGTTATGAAACAGGAGAGGGTCTGAAAGCCGGAGTAAATGATTGTTTACAATCACTTTTTAGTGCTTTTACAACTATACTGAAAATGATTTTACAAATGTTTGGATAAAAAGAAGAATTTAGCGTTATAAAGTAAACAATATTTACTTGCTATGAACCAATTTGAACAAACGATTGAATTATTGGGAAATTCTAACTTTTATTATATTATTACTACAAACATGGATGGTAAGTACAGTTATATAAACAAGCACTATGCTACATCTTTTGAACACCTGCATGGAAAAGTTGTGGGAATGCCTTATCAAATGACTATGCATCCGGATGATACAAAAATATGTGAGGAAGTGGCTGCCAAATGTTTTGCAAATCCTGACCAGATGTTTCCCGCAACTATCAGAAAGCATAATGGAAAGGGCGGCTATGTATTTACCCAATGGGAATACAAAGCAATGTTTAAGGATGATAATAATAAGGAACCGGAAGGCGTTTTTTGCCTCGGCTACGACATAACAAAGTTTGTAGCGGAGCAAATTCAGTTGAAAGAAGCAGAGTCGGAAATAGGGAAAAAAAGCGGCCTTCTCGATGAAATTGCTTTTCAGCATGCGCACCTTATTCGCAGCCCGTTATCTAATATTTTAGGTCTTGCCGATATTTTAGATAAAATTGATATTGATGAAAATGTAAGGAATATCTGTAAAATGATTGTTGAAAGCTCTAATAAATTAGATGATGTAATAAGAGAAGTAGTGAATAAATCACGCGAGTGATTGTTCTTCGTTTAAAATTATTACTACGCTTTTGCTTATATTCCTTTAAACTTTGTAATCTCTTCGGTAAGCTTTGGCAATACTTCAAACACATCGCCTACAACTCCGTAATCTGCTGCTTTAAAAAAAGGTGCTTCAGCATCTTTGTTAATCACTACAATTACTTTACTTCTGTTTACGCCTGCCAGGTGTTGGATAGCGCCTGAAATACCAACCGCAACGTACAAGTCAGGCGCAATAGCAATACCTGTTTGCCCTACGTGCTCGTGATGCGGTCTCCAGTCTGAGTCTGCTACGGGGCGACTGCATGCCAAAGCAGCATTAAGCGCTTTAGCGAGATTTTCAATCAATCCCCAGTTTTCAGGACCTTTTAATCCTCTTCCGCCGCTTACCACGCGTGCAGCTTCGGTTAAGGGTATTTCTCCCGTCGCTTTATCAGAAGAAATCACTTTTACTTGGGCAGCCTCCGGCGTAATATTCAGTTCGCTTACTTCCGCGGTTCCTTCGCCTGCTGTTGGTTTAAAAGCGTTCGCGTTGAGGGAAATAATTTTAATATCAGTATTAAGCGATACGTTGGCAAAAGCTTTGCCGCTGAAAACAATCTTTTTAACCACAAAACCTGCAGAAGTATCGGGCAGGCTGACTGCTGCAGAAACCAAAGCAGCTTTTAATCGGGCAGATAATCTTCCTGCGATAGCGCGGCCTGTATTGTTGTGCGCCAGCACCACCAATTTTGCACCCGTTGCCACCACTGCCTCTGCTATAACTTTAGTGTATACCTGTGCATCAAAATTGTTTAAAGCTTCATTTTTTACCTGGTTCACTTTTGTAATGCCATATTTTCCTAAAGAGGTAAGGTCGTCTTTAACGCTTCCCAGCACCAAGGCTTCGGCTGTTGTACCTGTTTGGGCAGCCACTTCAGCGCCATAGGAAAGCGCCTCAAATGCTGTCTTTTTAAAAAGCCCGTCTGTATGATCTGCTAATATTAAAACCATCAAATTGGAAATTAGTTAATTCGAAAATTTAAAAATGAAGAAATACTACTTAAAAAAAGTTCAAAACGGAACTAACTGTACAAGTGAGTGACACAACAATGCTGAATAGAATTACAAATGGTTGTTCCCAAAAATTTCTTTTGTTGGCATTTGTCAACAAGCAACTGACATCTCAAATTCCTTCACTGTCATCCGTCAACAACAACTGTCAGCTCAAATCACCTTCGCTTCCTCATGCAGCAGTCGTACCAGCTCAGCCATATTATCAGCACTAACCAGTTTAACGCCTGCTTTTGGCAGCGGCAGCTCAAAGCTGATAATATTTGTTAGTCCATCTGCAGCAACAGGCTCAACCACTTTCAGAGGTTTTGTGCGGGCAGACATAATGCCGCGCATGTTTGGTATTCTCGCCTCTGCCATGCCTCTTTGGCAACTTACCGCAACGGGCAACTCAACTTTGTCCGTTTCCTCGCCTCCTTCAATCTCACGGGTTACAATTGCCTTAGTGCCGCTAAGCTCAAATGCGGTGGCTGACGAAATATAAGGAAGATTGAGCAATTCTGCAATCATTCCACCTGTGGAAGAACCGTTGTAATCAATCGTTTCTTTACCTGTAAAAATTAAATCGTAGCTGCCGTTTTTGGCCACTTCTGCAATTTGCGAAGCGACATAAAAGCTGTCCTGAACTTTAACTGCATTTACCCGTATGGCTTCATCGCCGCCTAATGCCAGCGCTTTGCGTATAATTGGTTCAGTGTCCGCTCCGCCAACTGTAATAAGATGCAATATAATGGAAGGATCCTTTTCCTTGATCTCAATAGCCCTTACCAAAGCGTACCATTCATCATAAGGATTGATGATCCACTGAACACCGTTTTCTTCAAACTGTGTATTACCGTTTTTGAAAACTACTTTTGCAGTCGTATCAGGCGTTTTACTTATGCAAACTAATATTTTCATGTAAGCATTGGTTTTAGTAAAAGTAAGTTGTTTATGCAACTATCTTTTACAAATATAAGTATGCTTTATTTTGAAAACATTTTTTAAAAAACTAATTTATTTATAAAACGATGGACAGAATTAGTAAGCTGCGCGAATACCTCGAAACTTCTCCAACAGATAATTTTTTGCAACATGCTCTTGCCCTCGAATACATAAAGACCGGTGAAGATAACAAAGCAAGAAAACTGTTTGAAAGCATTTTAGAAAGAGATGCAACATACGTTGGCACTTATTATCACCTTGCAAAACTGCTGGAGCGTACCGGTGAAAATGATCTGGCTATACAATGGTATGAAAAAGGTATGGCTGCTGCAAAAGAAGCAGGCGACCAGCACAGCTACAATGAATTGCAGGCGGCTTATGAAGATTTGATGGATTAATTATCAGGGATTTTTTATTAAAGAATAAATAGAATTAGCGTCTGACTTGTTACGTTTATACCGTTTTTAAATAAACTTTTTATAGATTCTGCAAATACTTTGTTAGCGACCGGGCAGTGGTTGTCAGTTGGCACGTTGAATAAACTTAATCCAGTTTCCATAGTTAATTGTTTGAGTCGTATCATCATTATCAAAAAATGAAGCAAGCTCTTGATCTAACCAATTTTCAACTTGCTCGTAAGTTGTTTGGTTTTTCTCAACGGATGCAATAATGTTACTTTGTGTTGTAAAATATAAAGCAAGCTGCTTTTTGTTGAAGGTGATAGAATTTTTAAATTTTTCCTCAGTTACAAAATTGAAATTCTTTGAGATTAGATTTTCATTTGCCCAGGGGTAAGCGTTGTTACGAGGTGGCGAAGGATATTTTTTCAAATAAACATTCGAAAACCAATTGGTGAAGTTGTCGTTGCCAACCATTTCAGAAATAAAGTGATTCTCGTAAAGCACAAGCCACGATTTACTTTTTAAAAGCCGGTTTGCTTCCATTAGGAACTTGTCAATATCAAACCAATGGACACCTGAGCTAACTGTAATTAACTCAAAGTTATTGTCTGTAAATGGTTGTTGTTCTGCCGAAGCAATTGAATAATGAATTTTGTCGGGCTGCAATGCAAGATTCAACATCTCTTGCGAAACGTCCGTACCGTAAACATGTGTTGCAATTTCTAAAAGTGCTTGGGTTGAAAGTCCTGTGCCGCAAGCAATGTCTAATGCATTTTTGAGTTTTTTGTCAAGATGCAAATAATCTCTGATATGCTTTATACTGTTGCTATGGAAGTCAGGCCGTCCTTTTGAATAACGTTCTGCTGCTGTCTTTGGATTAAAGTAGTTCATTGTCTGGTGAGGTTGAGTTTTTGCCTTGCTGCTAACACCGCCACTGGCGCACTGGCGCAAAAGTTGCAATTCTAATTTTAAAATTAATTATTATGAATTTGCAAAACAACAGCAAACATATAAAAAACAACCAGAAAGAGGAACTTATCTCTCCTGAAATTGCAGAAAAAAATGAGACAGCCGAAATTGAAGACACCGACCCGCCGCTGGATGAGGAAGACCTCGAAGAAAATAATTTAACAGTAGAAGAAGCAGACCAGATTGTTTGGGAAGAGCCGGAAAAAGGCTCTGCAGGTGATGAAGAAAAAGATATAACAGATTAACCTTTTAGCACAATTATTTCAAATATTATTTAAACCTGTATAGACTTCACAGCAAAGTTTATACAGGTTTTTTTTATTTCGCCAGACTCTGTATAACATCATATTTAGTTACGATATGCATGTTTCCGCTATCGTCTTTGGCTAAAACTGCGCCGTTGCCTTTTGTTATCAGTCCGCCAAGTCTTTCTACCGGTGTGTCAAAAGACACGATGGGATAAAGAGGTTCTATAACACTCTTAACAGTTGCTGTTTTTATTTCAGGATTACTGAATATTTTTTGAAAAAGTCCGCCTTCGCTTAATGAGCCTGTGAGGTTTCCTTCATCTGTGACGGGTATGTGTTCTATGTCGTATTTACGCATTATTTCCACGGCTTCTGCCACTGTCTGGTCTGCATCAACCGTTACCAGGCGTTTGCTGCCGCGTGCACGCACTAAGTCTTTAAAGGTTTTTACGTCAAAAAAGCCTCGTTCCATCATCCACTGGTCGTTGTATATTTTGCCGATATACCTGCTGCCGTGGTCAGCAAATATCACTACCACAAGGTCATCTTTTTTTAGCTGATCTTTCAATTGCAGCAATCCCTGCAAAGTAGTTCCGGCGCTATAACCTACAAAAATGCCTTCTTCTCTTGATATGCGCCGCGCCATTATTGCACCATCTTTGTCTGTCACCTGTTCAAACCTGTCAATAAAATTCATATCATAATTATCCGGCACAAAATCTTCACCAATACCTTCGGTTATGTACGGGTGCACTTCCTTCTCGTCCACCTCACCGGTATCAAAATATTTCTTTAATAACGAGCCGTACACGTCTATCGCCCACATTTGTATATGCTTATTTTTTTCCTTCAGGTATTTTCCGGCCCCTGTAATTGTGCCGCCTGTGCCTGTGGCAATTACCAGGTGCGTTATTTTTCCTTCTGTCTGTTCCCAGATTTCGGGGCCTGTAGCTTCGTAATGCGCCTGGCGGTTAGAAAGATTATCATACTGATTCATGTAAAAGGAATTAGGAATTTCCTTTGGGAGTCTTTTTGCGACGGAGTAATAACTTTCAGGGTCTTCCGGCTCTACATTGGTCGGGCAGACAATTACCTCTGCGCCGACAGCTTTTAAAATATCAACCTTTTCTTTTGACTGCTTGTCGGTAGTGGTAAACACACACTTGTATCCTTTTACAACAGCAGCAAGCGCAAGCCCCATTCCGGTATTACCGCTTGTGCCTTCTATAATGGTTCCGCCGGGTTTTATTTTTCCCTGCTTTTCTGCGTCTTCCAGCATTTTTACAGCCATGCGGTCTTTGATCGAATTTCCGGGATTAAAATATTCAACTTTTGCAAGCACAGTGCAAGGCAAATCTTTGGTAATTTTATTTAGTTTAATAAGAGGAGTATTTCCAATCGTTTCAAGTATATTATTTAACCACATAGCCTGGTTTTTAGTTTTTTTTCAAAGGTAATGAAAAGCGGGAAGCGGAAAGCGGAAGTGAGAAGCGGGAAGTGAGAAGTAAAAAGTAAAAAGTAAGAAAGTGTGAGAAGTAAGAAGTGAGAAGTAAGAAGTAAGAAGTGAGAAGTAAGAAGTGAGAAGTAAGAAAGCGTGAGAAGTAAAAAGTGAGAAGTAAGAAGTAAGAAAGTGTCGGGGGAAAATAGGAGAGGAGGTACATTTGCCGGAAAAAAAATTAATAAATGATTTAAAAGAATAGTAAGCAAAAATAGTCGTACAGCTGCAATTTTTAGAGAGGGTTACACTAACAATAATTACATTTGAAAAAACGGATATTAATGAAGATTAAATATTTTTACCTGCTGGCTTTACCGGCACTGTCTGTGCTTGCAGCCTTTAACCACCAAAAGGAAAACAAGGGTATTGTTTCAGGCGACGACATTAAAAATTACCTTTCAGTACTTGCCAGTGACTCTTTGCAGGGACGTAAACCTTTTACCATCGGTGAAGAAAAAACAGTAAATTATTTGTCATCAGAGTTTAAAAAACTGGGTCTCGCACCCGGCAATAACGGCAGCTATTACCAGGAAGTGCCAATGGTGGAAATAACCAGCAGGCCGGCGGGCGATATGCAGATCACAGGCAAAACTAATTTTTCACTAAAACCATATACCGATTTTGTAGCCGGAACCCGCCGCGAGCAGAATACCGTTGCTCTGACAAATTCGCCGTTGGTATTTGCAGGTTATGGAGTAGTGGCGCCCGAGTACAATTGGAACGATTATGCAGGGCTCGATGTAAAAGGCAAAACCGTAATAGTGCTTGTTAACGATCCCGGTTTCCAATCCGGTGATCCTGCTTTGTTTCATGGAGACACCATGACCTACTACGGCAGGTGGACGTACAAGTATGAGGAAGCCGCACGACAGGGCGCAGCAGGTGTGCTGATTGTGCACCAGACAGAGGCGGCAAGTTATCCATGGCATGTGGTAAACAACAGCTTTTCCGGAGCAAAGCTGTACCTGCAGCAAAACGATAAGCACATGTCGCGCTGCAAAGTGGAAGGCTGGATCGGCGAAGAGGCATCCGCAAAGTTGCTAAGCAGTGCAGGCATTACCGGCGATATTCGCGCGATTGCCCGTAAAAAAGATTTTAAGGCAATACCACTGAATATCAATATTTCTTTAACCATAAATAATGAGCTGAAATATTCCAAATCGCGAAATGTGGTTGCCTTATTAAAAGGTGATAAAAGAGCGGATGAATGCATTATTTATTCAGCTCACTGGGATCATTTTGGTATTGGCAAACCCGATGCGAACGGAGACAGCATTTACAACGGCGCTGTTGATAATGGTACAGGTACGGCAACGCTGCTGAGCATAGCAAAAGCATTTACCAAAGCAAAAGCCAAACCCGGCAGGTCCATGATGTTTTTATCAGTAACGGGAGAGGAGCAGGGATTGTTAGGTTCAGAATATTATGCAACCCATCCCATATTTCCGCTTAACAAAACCGTTGCTGACCTTAACATGGATGCTCTGCACCCTTATGGTGAAACGAAGGACATTGCCATAACCGGCAAGGGCCAAAACGAACTGGAGGATTATGTTGAAGATATTGCCAGGCAAACGGGTAAGCACACAGTTGGCGATCCTAAGCCCGGCTCGGGCAGCTACTATCGTTCTGACCATTTTAATTTTGCAAAAGTGGGCGTACCCGCATTTGACCTAAACGCAGGAGTTGAAAGCATAGCACACGGTGCTGACTGGGGACGTGCACAGGAAAAGGATTATAATGATAACCGCTATCACCAGCCTTCAGATAATTTTTCTGCCATCTCAGATTATAGCGGTATGGTACAGTCCGCTGATATTATGTATAAGATTGGCTGGAGACTAAGTAATGAAACCACTTTTCCCGGCTGGAAAAATGCTTCGGAATTTAAAGCCGTGAGGGTTAAATCAATGGGGAGGTAGATGGGATTTGGAAATAAGATTTTTTTGAGATAATAATACTTTTCGTATCTATTTCATTGCTTTTGAAAACATTACCCCTGAAAGAAAATTTTAGTCCGTCTGTTTGTCTCATTGTCCATACTATGAATCAAGGACGGATAATTTTTACTGTCATATAATGTCCTTATATCCTTTAAAATATAAGTCTCTTATAGGAAGACTTAAAATCATAGAGTTAAAAATATAATTATTCAGACCTAATTAAGATTTTAGTATTTTTCATAAAAATTAAAGTGCCTGAAGAAAATAATTTTTTGCGACCTTTTATTCGTTGGGCTGGCGGCAAGCAAAATCTTGTAAAGTATCTTTTAGAGAATACTCCAGCTAATGACCAAATCAATAAGTACTGGGAACCTTTTTTAGGAGCAGGCTCCCTATTTTTCGCAAATGGATTTACCAACGCGGGTATATCAGATGTTAATGCTTCCTTGACAAATGCATATCAGCAAATAAAAGTTAATCCTACATCTGTTTACCACTCATTATTGGATCATAGAAGAATTTTTGATGTTGAGTATTATTATGATTTAAGAAATGAATACAATAAACAGCGGCATCAAAAGACAATAGAGCAAGCTGCTCGATTTATATTTCTTGTTCATACATCATTCAACGGCATATACCGAGTTAATAGTAAAGGAGAATACAATGTACCGATTGGCAAAATGAATCCAAGTTTACCATCACTGGATCATTTAAGAAAGGCAAGTAAAAAATTACAACAAATAGAAATCCTTAATTGTTCTTATAAAGACATTTTACCTTTTGTTCAAGAAAATGATTTCATATATTTGGATCCCCCATATCCAAAGTTGATTGAAAAGGATCAATTTCAACAATTTACAGTAGATAAATTTTCAGAACAAGATCAAAGAGAATTAGCTGGTTTTGCTAATGAACTAAATAAAAGAGGCTGTTATGTAATGCTTTCTAATTCCAAAGTTCCACTTATTGAAAATTTGTATAGTAATTGGAATTTAATTGAAGTACCAGTAGTCAGGTATGTTAGTTGCAAAAAAGAAAGGAAAAAAATAACTGAATTGATAATTAAAAACTATTAATTTTTTATAATAACTCTTTATAGGCGGTTATTAATTCTTCATTTGCTAATTGAAATTTTAAATAATCAGGACACCATGTAGGATTTCTTTGAACGTCCCAAAATTTATTTGGACGTATGATATCATCTAAAATCATTCTAAAATTTGCTAGTCTGTAATACGCTATTAACTGTACACTTTCTAAATCTGGATAAACATCTGCATCTGGAATAGGTGCATCATAAAGAGGCATGGTTGAAATAATATTGACTCTTTGTTTAAGAGTTTCATTATCTAAAATTTGAAATTGAGGAAATCTATCTAAATGATCATGATAATTAGCTTTGTTGCGATGTGCAGAATCAGATATGCTTAAATTCCTATCATTAATTGTATAAAATGAATTATCAAAAAGAAGACTATTAGCTTTAGTTTTTTTCCAATAAAACTTATGTTCGCTATCATCCAATGACTTTGTATTGATTTTACAGGTATATGAGCCAGCACTAATATTTAATTCAACGCTACATTTGTTTTTTCGATATAAAAGGAAATATCCAAATAAATGGGCAAAGGCTCTAATGGTATAATGGCTTGAATAGTAGCCGCTTACTGATGACCAAATTGGACTAGCTTTCGTTAATGAAGCTGAGATAAGAAAACTATGTACTGCTCTTTGCCACATTTCTACAGCTGCAGTTGCAAAATAAGAGGCACCTTGCTCATTAATGTGAAACTCATCATTACCACTTGCTTTTGCTTTATCAACCTCATTGTTAAGCATTGCAGACAAAGCACTCGGATTAGGAAAAGCATTGTTAGCATGAATTTTGTTAAAGCGACGAAATAATAATTTAATTTGTTGAGTTGTATGATTAACAGGCATTAATTAGATTTTGAAAGTTCGAACCACACTATTGATTTATTATTTTTAGCTAACTCAGCTATTTTTTCTGGTTTTATTTTAGAAGTCAATTTATTAGTACCAATTACTACAGCCCAAAAAGAGTCCCTGAATCTTCCTATTCCACCGCTTCCTAAATAACCCCTCTCTTTGAATTTATTCTTATCTATAAAAACATTTTGAGATAACATATTTGCTCTATTTGCAACATCTTTTAACCACGATTTAAGTATTTGTGAAGATTTTTCGGAGAGTAATTTTACTTTTGGTTTTTGATTTTCAAGTTTCCAAATCATCGCTGGAATTAAAGCAATTATTGATACAAGAACTCTTCCTTGATAAACTACATTCTCGGATTTAAGTTCTTTATTTGCTTCTAATCTACCTGATGCTTCCAACCATGAATTAAGACATTGAGCTATAAATTCGGTTTGTGTTTCAAGGCTTGTTATATCATGAAAAATTAAAAAATCTATTATGCTTTCAATGGCACCATTTAAAGTTGATAACGTAATAACGTCTTTAACTCCATATTTAATACCGGGTATCTGAATCATACCGACTAATGGTCCTGTTTCAAGCATTAACCTCCTTCCTATATCTTGTGCACGTTCTTTATTCCCAAAAGTTTCTCTAAATGCCCTTGCTGTAGGATACAAATCTGCTACTAAAGATCGGTCCACTTTCTTTTGATTAAAGTTTATATCAATAAATATTTGAGCTTGATTTTTTGGAGGACCATCAGGTGGGTCTAAGTCTAAAAAAATTTCAGCAGGAATTTCCCACTTTAAATTTGAATCTTTTTTTTCCTCCCTCAGTATACACAAAGCAAAGTAAGCGCCGTTAATCCTATGTTGTCCATCTATAATAGAAAAATGTAAGTTTTTATCATTTTCATCAAATACCAAAGTTGCCGTTCCTTCCTTGTCACTATTAATATTAGCGCCATTAACGTGAACAAGTATGTTTGAAAAAGTTGGGAACTCACTCACTTGAAATCTAATAATTTTGCCAACTTTAGGAGGCCATTCTCTTCCTGGATCATTTACTGTGGGTTCATAAATGTTTTCAAAATATTTTTGAAGTTTATCGGAAACGTCTAAAATTTCTTCTTGAAGTAAATAAGCTGCAATTTGAGCAACACGTTTCCAATCAAGCGATCTTTGAATTGCTTTTACTTTTGATGCATCTCGATGAGGTGAATGTGGAGTACCGGGCCACCATTCCATTAATTTAGAAATATCTAATACACAAAGGCATGGTCGCTTAGTATTTTGTGGAGTAAAAGGACTTTGCGGTACAATTACAGATATTTGCTGAAACGAGTTTTCTTTAATTGGTTTTCTCATAGGACTATTTTTTCAAATATCTCTACCTCATCATAATCAGCATTATATTCTTTAAGAATCTTTTTCTTTCTTTTCAAAGCAGATTGTTTATCAACAAATATTTCCGGTTCCTGAATGAACCCATGATGTACGTAAATAAGTAACCAGATCGTTTTCATCTTTATGTTTTTGAAATTCTATTAAACCAACCATAAACATCTTTATACTCAAGAAAATTACACAACTCCGATAGACCACTCATTTTAAAAGTAGGTCTATTAATTTGACGTAAGAATAAAGAACGTCTTAGTTCGTTTGAAACAATACTAAATTTAGGTTTTAAGTTTGGTTCAATCAGATGAAGATCATTGAATCGCAATAAGCCAGAATAAATTGGAGTTGAATGTTCGACTTCAAACATTGCAGTTAAATCAGTAGAACCTCTTTTTAACCACATTACATCAATTTCCCGAATTACATCAATAACCTTAAAGTATCTGTCTGGTAAATCTGTACGACAATCAAATTTTTGCGCAACCTTCCAGTCTAATCTTCCCTTATCAATTGAAGGTATCCAAATATCATAACCACGATTAATTCCAATTGCACCTATTAAAGTCTGAATTTGAGAATGCGAAAAATCAGGAATCGCCACTATTTTGTTTCTGTCAATTAAACTTTCAAAATATTCCCAACCAAAAAAACTTTCTATATTAAATCTTCCTGCGTTAGCAATGTAAAGTTCAGTACCATCTGCCTCCTGATAAATTTGAGCTTTTATCTGGCCATCTGCAGCAGGTTCTAATACTGAGAAAATTTCTTCAAATTCATTATAAGGAACAAATACTGGTTCTGCTTGTGTATCCCATAAGAAACAAATAACAGAATTAAGACCATCAAGCTGTCTTAAATCTTCTTTTCGTATTCCATAAAATGATTGGTTTCTCCCATGCACTTTCGAATAGCGAATATAAATTCTGCAAAGGCCATCTCCAATCTCAAATAATGATAAACTATTTGGTAATTTAGATAGTCTTCCATATCTATTTTTTAGATTATTTAAGAAATTAATTTTAACTTGATTTGGCATTATAACAAGCTTTGTTTGTAGCTATATTTAATTTCATAAGGGCATAAACGTAATTATAAGGTTAAATCTTTCATTATAAATATCTTTTAAAATGTTTGATAAATCTCCATTAATAATTCATTTGAATTTACGAATGTAACAATCTTACTTACTTGAAAAAGTATTCACAAGGTAAAAATTATTAACTAAGGGTGTAAGATTAGTTAGAAATACAAGTGAATGATTGAAATTAGCAAGCTTGACAATATACGGTTAAATATCTTTTGAAGGTTTTCTTTTTCTACTACTCCTTACCCTGATTTCACTCCCGTCCCCGCTTCCCATACATCCCCGCCATTTTATCCATAGTATCTAAAAGCCCTTCCGCCGTATTCTTTTCAAAAAGCATCGACCCTGCTTTGTTTCCCTGCAAGGCATTATAAAACTTTATTTGTTGTGTAAGATCAGTTTTTACTGATCTGCTGACTTTTGCAATAAGATTTTTTGCGTCTGCGCGATAACATGCTTCTAAAAAAACGAGAGAGCTTCTGTTGTGCATATTGCCGGAGCTGATATGACCATAAGGGAAATTTTCTTCTGCCATCATTTTATCTGCCTTTTGCAGATAAGTTTTTGCTTCTTCTTTTCTGCCTTTTGCTGTCAGGTCAAGAGCAAGTTCTGCGTAGGCATTTCGGATAGAAAGCAGCTGGCGCCGGTTTGGTTCATCAAAATAAACACCGGGAATATTGGCATTTCCTGCAGCAAATTTATTCATAAGTTTATCAGCCATCCAGTCTGTATTTATTTCACTGTGTGCAACCGGTACAAGACGATAAGCAAGGCCATCTTTTCTTAAATAAGCGCCAAATCCTAAATCATCAAACAATGTCGTAAAATAAATAGGGCGTTTCCATTTGTTTGCTGCAATTACATTTAACACAGCAAGATCGTTTTTCATTAAAATGTTTTTTGGAATTTCGAAACGAACTTCGCTTACTACGCTGTCTTTTGCATTTACGGTTCCGTTTTGTTTTACCAGGTTTATGTCAACAGGCACAGACACTTTATGTACCGGGAAAGTATTGATCATTTCATCATTTCCTGCGGCCATCATTTTGCTTTCGTCATCACTGCCTATGTAATTTTTCATCAGATCATTCAGATCGAAGTATTGTCCGTCAGGTATTCCCGACACCTGCCGGTAGCGCACATAATCTCTTTTATGACCTAATATTTGCTCAGGTGTCCAAAGCACTTCTACGGGATCGCTTTGGTTTATTTTATACCTCATTTGATTTATGTACCAATCGCTTCCCAACAAAGGATTGATCATTACACGAATATCCGGGCGAATGCCTTCGACTTCCTGCGCGTACCATAACGGATAAGTATCATTGTCGCCGCCTGTAAAAAGAATGGCATTGGGCGCACAGCTTTCCAGGTAGTCTTTTGCGGAGTCTCTTGCTAATTGTTTCTTACTCCGGTCGTGGTCGTCCCACTCCTGTGCAGCCATTAAAACAGGAACTGAAAGCAGGCAGAAAAAGCCGGCAAGATTAGTGGCAAGACTCACATTCAGCTTCTTTTTTAACCACGCTGTTACCTGTAAAACACCTAAACCTATCCAGATGGTAAAAGCATAAAAAGAACCTACATAAGCATAATCACGTTCTCTGGGCTGAAAGCCGGCCTGGTTCAAATAGATAACGATAGCAAAACCGGTAGATAAGAAAAGTATCATGACAATATTAAAATCTTTGCCTGTTTTTTTATATTGATAAACCAGACCGGCCAAACCCAATAAAAAAGGAAGTAAAAAGAGTTTATTATGTGCTTTATTGTTTTTGCTGCTGTCAGGCATCAGGCTTTGATCGCCGTACAAAATGTTGTCAATAAAAGGTATTCCTGTTATCCAGTTTCCGTCTCTTACATTTCCCGGAAACATTCCCTGCACATCGTTTTGTCTTCCTGCAAAATTCCACATGAAGTAACGGAAGTACATCCAGTAAGTTTGATAGGAAAGAAAGAATTTGAGGTTATCACCAAAATCAGGATCTCTTTCGTAAGTGCCATCCGTATTCTTACCAATACCTAAAAACTGTGCATAATAGTCTCGATGGTTTTGCTCATTGCTTCCATCCCAAACTCTGGGAAAAAGCATCATCTGGTTGTCGTCATATACATAATGTCCGTCTTTACCATTCTCCGCATACTTGCCTTTTGTTTTAATGTATTTCGTGGAGGTTTCCTTATAATCTATCGGATCTGCTGTAAATTTTTGCCCATACAATAAGGGGAAATCTCCATATTGCTCACGGCTTAGATAACCGGCTAAACTAAGCGGGTTATCTACGTTAAACATATCCACAGCAGGATCGGCATTGCTGCGGATCATCGTAGTTATGTAAGTGCTGTAACCAATCAAAATAAACACGAATGACCAAAGACCTAAACGAACGAAAAAGTAATTTTTCTTATTTGCCCATTTTAAACCATAAATGATTAAAACAGTTAGTAAAATGAAAAAAGCTGTAAAACCGCTAAAGAACGGGAGGCCCAAAGTATTTACAAAAAAGATATCAAAAGAACCTGCCCAATTAATGGTGTATTGAATAATTGCTTTTTGAATGATACCTGTAATGATGCAACCAATAACAAAAGCTATAAATGCACCTTTTTTGGTGGCTTTGTACCGCTTATAATAATACACCAGCACAATCGCCGGGATAGTCAACAGGTTTAATAAGTGCACGCCAATAGAAAGACCAATCATAAAGAAGATGAAAATAATCCACCGGTCAGCATTGACGCCTGTTTGTGCTTCATTGTCTGCAGCAAGTTCCCATTTTAATATTGCCCAAAAAACAATGGCGGTAAAAAATGAACTTAAAGCATACACTTCACCTTCAACAGCAGAAAACCAGAATGAATCACTGAAAGTAAAAGCAAGCGCACCTGTTGCACCTGCAGCCATAACAGTAATAATCTCATTGTTTTGTAAAGCATTATTTTCGTGCTGAATTATCTTTTTTGCAAAATGAGTAGTGGTCCAAAAGAGAAAAAGAATAGTAAGTCCGCTGATGAGCGCGCTCATTGCATTTACTGCTTTTGCTGCAGTCATCGGGTTATCACCAAAAAGAATAATAAATAAACGGCCAATCATCACAAAAAGCGGAGCACCCGGCGGATGCGGCACCTGTAGTTTATAAGCGCTGCTTACAAATTCGCCACAATCCCATAAGCTTCCGCCAGCTTCGGCCGTTAAAATATAAACTGTACAGGCAATCATACAAACTATCCATCCTGTAAGGTTGTTAACGCGGTTGTAATTCATCGTTGCTTTATTTTTGTTTGAATCTGGCAAATAGATTAGCTGTCTTGATTGCAGTTATGCGATCAAAAGTTATGGCCTAAGCATTACTGCAGCTTATAGCAAAAGCTTATAAACAGGTATAAATGATTAATATGGTTGGTGTAGAATTGCTTTAATTAAAATTGCAGATATAAATAAAAAACAGGTATTTTTATGAAACGATATATTTATTGAATTGCAGCAAGTTTATTATCAAATACTAATTGCTTTTTGCTTAATTCGTCTTTATCCGCAGCATTTGTGCTGCGAGGCTGAATAACCGGATCAGCAGCTCTTATTGATCTTTCTGAGGCATTAATCCGGGTACTTATTTTATTACCATTTTGCCCTGATTCTTCTTTGCTTTCAGACAGTTCATCTTTGGTAAGGTTAATATTGACTTGTATTGAAAAACTATTATTGGCCAGTGTGGTATCAATCATAAATGTGATTGCATGATCGCCTATATTGTTGTAGCCATTTTTTTCCAAAAGACTCTTTAACCTTGTTTTTTCGTTGAAAACCATTTCCAGGCTTAATGCTTCCCCTGTTTTCAATAAACAGTTTTCTTTTTCTTTTTTAACTGCAGCTTCCACTTTTTTGTCCGGGACAGAATAGGTTAAAGAACTTAGAATATATGTTTTTGTTACAGCGCTTTGCTCTTTTGTTGCAGGATGATATATCTCATGTTTATTTCTGAAAGCCAGCAACAGAAAAGTAACCAATGGAACGAGAAGCGCGAATTTCAGCAGGTGAGACTTCCCTGTTTTACTTTTATTCATCATACGAATCCTGCTTTTCAAAGATGTAAATTTTAAATTGCTGGCAATGGAAGACGGAACATCACCTGTAACCTTCAGCAGGAGGTATTGATAACTTTTTCTGTCTGCACCTTTTTGTATCACAGCATCATCCGCAATAAATTCAAGGTTTTCACGGATGGCTTTTTTTATAAGCCATGCAAAGGGATTGTACCAGTTGAATATGCAGATCATTTCGGTAAGTAACACATCTATAGTATGTTTTTGCTGTGCATGCACCTTTTCGTGATCAATGATTTCCTGCAATTCTTTTTCACTGTAATTATCTTTATTAATAAAAATATTGTTTAGAAAAGAAAACGGAAGAACAGGTTCGGAAAGGTGATAAATGTCAACAACACCGGTAAGTATACATGTTGCCTTTGACCTGATTTTTCTTATTGATAATAGCTGAACCAGCAACCGAAAGAAAAGAACGGAACTAATAAAAATATAAACCGCAGAAAGTATTTGCCGGTAATTAAATGTTATATGGTTATTGCCAAGATTTGATAACATTTTGTTATTAACTATTACTGGGAAATAATTAATAAATGGGATATTCTTTAGTTGCTGCGCCTGTATAAAAACAGTAACATTAATAAACGGAATTATAAAAGACAGAATAGAAAAGATTAACAGAAAATACCTATTCAATCTATAATATGTTATTTGCTGCATCAGCAAAGTATAAAAGAGGAAAATTACTGCCAGGCAAAGTGATGATTTCAGTGCGTATTCAAAATATACAGGCATAACCTTTTATTTATTGTTTTCAATAAGGTCAATAATTTCTTTCAGTTCTTTTGGCTTCAGTTTTTTTTGTGCAACAAAAAAGTTTACCATGTCTTTGTAAGAGTTGTTGAAGTAATTCTCCACAAAACCCTGCATAAACTGATGTTTGTATTCTTCTGCTGATACTATTGGCTTGTATAAGTAAGTATTGCCCAATAACCGGCTGGACACATATCCTTTTTTCTCAAGATTTTTTATGGTAGAAGCCAGCGTGGTATAAGGCGGTTTTGGCTCAGGCATCCGGTCAAGAAAGGTTTTAACGTTACCTTCCTGCAGATTCCAGATCACCTGCATCAGTTCTTCTTCCTGCTGTGTAAGCTTTTCCATTTACGATGTTTTCGTAAAGCTACGACTTTTTCGTAATTATCAAAAAATTTATTTTAGAATTTTGGAATAATATAGCGATGAAAGATACTATAAATCGTATTTTTAATGATGCTTTCGGATCACAGTTATTTGTAACTTTAATAAAATGAATGTATGAACGGCTTAAACAAATTTGCAGAAGTTAGTAAAGATTTGGCTGGAGGAGCGCCTGTGTTTAAGGGAACCAGGGTTTGTGTAAAAACATTGTTTGATTATCTCGAAGAAGAGTCTTTAGAAGAATTTCTCAAGGGTTTCCCTTCTGTTACCCGTGAGCAGGCAGAAGGTATAATTGAGATAGCTGCAAAAAAATTCATCTCTGAATTTGTGACATGAAAATATTAATAGATGAAAATATAGACATCCCTTTCAAAAATTACTTTTCAACGTATGAAGTTTTTACAGTAAAAGATATGAAATGGAACGGAATTAAAAATGGAAAATTATTATTATTGCTTAAAGAAAATAGCTTTGATGCCTGGATTGTTGCAGATAAAAATATTTCTTATCAGCAAAATGCAGCTAATCTTCCCTGTCTTGTAATTGTACTTGATGTTTAGAGAAATACGTTGAAAAATCTGCTTCCTCTTGTTTCTAAGATTGATACAGCTTTGAGGAATAAAAAAGCAGAAAAGATATTAATTGTTCATTAAAAAACGCAGGATTTATTTAAGGGAACAATTACAGACTTATCTTACTTTAATTTATAAATGTCCACCAAATGCCCAGCCTGAACCAGAAGCCTTGCTGCGGATAATGCTCTGCTGCCAGGTTATTTTTATTCAGACCAAACTTACCGGTATTTGTTCCGATTGTATTTAGGTTTTCAGCTCTGACAAAAGCTTTAAAGGTTTTTATACGAAAATTGAAAAAAGCATTTACTTCAGGCCGGTTGCTGATCAGATAATTGTCCTGGTAAAAAAACTGGCCGGTAAACGGAGAATAATTATCAGCTTTATAAGGTGTATGATACCGCAGTTCGAGGCCAATTGCATACAGCATGTTTTTATAATAAACTCCTTCAAAAGAAATACGGTTGCTGGTAAAGATCAAAGGAATATGCACAGGCGTATTTCCGGCCGTTTTTTGCAGATGCACTTCAGTATACAGATTAAGGACTTTACTCAATTTCAGTTTCTTTTTTGCAGAAACGTGCAATACATTAAACAAAGTTCCTTGCTGCTTTGCAGTAAAAAAACTATCTGAATAAGTATAGTTGCTGACCAGGTAATAATCGCCGGTAAGAGCAGTGCCTTTTGCATCATTTGTTATGGAGCCGCTGATGCGGGTAATGTTTTCTTTGTTAAGACCGCCGTCAAATTTTACCGGGAAAGCGCTCTGCTGCTGAAAGACAAAAGACGGCGTACGGTTTACATTTTGAAAACCTGTTTCCAGGAAACCTATTTTTCTGCTGATTAGTCTCTTCAAACTTACCTGGGCGGCATAATCACCGCTGTTATATCCGTTCACATAAAATCTGCCTGTAGCTTCAATATCCCACTTTTGGTTGCGGGTTCTGTTTCTGTATTCTCCCGAAAGAAATATATTATGATACCTTTTTATTGTGCTCGTGTCTCTTGCAGAGGTGTCAAAAGTGCCTTTAAAATTTTCAATCGCTATACCGGCTTTTATAAACTGGTTAAGATTATTTTTTTCAGGAAAAGAAATAATGCTGAAATCGTTCAGAATGTTTTTCCATTTATCCCGGTATAAAAGAGAGTCGTTACTAACCGTTTTACCAAAAAAAGTTCTATAATCATTTATTTTAAAGTTGCCTCTAAAGAAGTCCCTGAATTCATATTGCTGCGTTGACCAGGTAAAAGTATGCTGCAGCCTGAACCTTGGATAAAATAAACGGATAACTGTGCTGTCATTCACAATCAGCGAGTCGCTCTGACCAAAGTCGTATTGCTGCCGCAGCAAAAAAGTGTTTTCGCGATAAATATTGCCTGTAGTTACTTTGGTATTAAAAGGGTTTCGTGGCGGATTAGTATCTCCTGCCAGGCGTGTCGGAATGAGATAGCGGTCGGTAAAACGATAATCATCTAATAGTGTGTCTTTTTTGATGCCGCCATTTTCAGAAGCAAGAAATTTATTGGAAAGAAGAACACCGTACACCGTGTATCGTTTGTTGCGGCTCTGGTAATTGCCGTTGAGCCGGTAGCTGTTATGACTCGTGTTTTGATTTTGAAGATTGCCGGGTGAATTGATCAGCCTGTACTGCAAAGCCATATTAAAATTCGGCTTTATGTTTTGCGTATGCACTACGTTTATCATTTGTTCAGCTTTACTTCCCAGCAGGTAGCCTAACTCGGTGTAAGGCCGCGTGGTCTGGTAAAACCGGGTATCTTCAATTCGGAAACGATATATGTCAAAAGCATGAAAACCGGGGTCAAAGCCAGGTTTAAGATAAGGATTAAATAATAAAGAATGTGTCGCGGAACCCAAATTGCCTAAGGTGACATAATAAGCCGGCACAGGATACCGGGTAGTAAAATCGTTGATAGAAGAGTCAAGATTTCGGATGGTTCCTGAGTCGAAATAGCGGTAATGTATGGTTATCGAGTCGTCTGTATTGTTCCTGTGTTTTAACGAGTCCTGGCCTTTTTGCGGAGCGCTGTTCGGTATTATGTGTCCCTGCGCATCATATCTTGGTTGTGCGGTTGCGGATCCTGAACGGTTTAATCTCAGGTTTTGCTGAGCGTGCAGACCGCCGGTACAAACAGCAAAAATGATAACGGCAGAAAGAAGGAGACGTGAAAGAAAAGATGTATTCATTTAGTACACAACAAAATAGCACACAAAGTAAAGGTAAAGGTGTAAAACAAAAACACAAATCAGACTTCAAGTAAGACAATCTTCAGGCTTTTAGCCATAAGCCTATAAGCTATAAGCTATAAGCGTCTTTCCTCCGCTGCTATTTAATTGCTAATGACTTATTGACTCAATGACTTACTGACCTCATGCCTATTTTGAACTTATAATTCCTTTATAAGATTGGTAAAAATTGCAGTCAGTTTCGGCTCAGCATCTTTGGCGGCCTGCAGCACTTCTTCATGAGTAATGATGTTATCTTCCTCTCTTATGCCCATGTCGGTTATTACGCTTATGGCAAAAACTTTCATTCCGCAGTGCACTGCGGCAATTACTTCCTGTACGGTGCTCATGCCTACCGCATCTCCGCCAAGCGCTTTTATCAGCTTGTATTCTGATTTGGTTTCAAATGTAGGCCCGGTTACTCCTGTGTATACTCCCTGATGCACAGTTATCTGCAACTTTTCTGCTATGGTTTTGGCTTTTGCAATCAGTAATTGATCGTACGGCTCACTCATATCGGGGAAGCGTGTGCCAAAGCTGTCTTCATTTTTGCCTAACAAAGGATTGATGGTAAAAAAGCTGATATGATCTTTAATTATCATTAAATCGCCTACTGTAAAATGCTCATTTACACCCCCTGCAGCGTTTGATATAAGCACAGTTTCAACACCCAACAGCTTCATTACTCTAATAGGAAAAATAATCTGCTGCGGCGTGTATCCTTCATAAAAATGAAAACGGCCGGCCATTGCTGCAACCTGTTTTCCATTTATTTCACCAAAAATAAATTTTCCCTTGTGCCCTTCCACTGTGCTGACAGGAAAATGAGGAATATCACTGTAGAGTATTTCTTTTTCAACTTTCATTTCTCCGATAAAATTTCCTAACCCGCTGCCTAAAACAATACCAACCTGAGAAATTGCATTATAATGTCTGCGAATGTATTGTATAGTTTCCCCTAATTGATTGATAACTTCTGACATTAGTTTTTTTTAAGGAGGCAAATATAATTGTTAATGACACGTTTAACAGTAAGGTTAATACGATATAATAAAAAGTGTTATTATTCCTGTTCTTAGGGAATTTATTTGTAAATCCGGAACAGATAATTATTCCCCCATCTTTGTAGCTTTATAGATTACTATTATATTAATCCGCTTAGTTAATTTACTTATTATGCCTGATCCCAATGAAGTTAAACAACCTGTTATTTTATTTGACGGAGTTTGCAATTTGTGCAGCAGCACGGTTCAGTTTATTTTAAAAAGAGATAAAAAAGATACTTTTAGATTTGCCTCTTTACAATCCGATTTTGGCCAGTCAGTGTTGCAGAAATTTAATCTTCCTGCTGATACTTTCAATTCTTTTCTGTTATATCAAAACGGAAAAATTTATACAAAATCCACCGGTGCGCTGCTCGTTGCCGGGCAACTGTCAGGAGCATGGAAACTTATGTTTGCATTTATAATTATTCCTTCATTTATACGAAATAGTGTATATAATGTTATTGCCAAAAAAAGGTATAGCTGGTTTGGGAAAAAAGAAGCATGCTGGATTCCTTCACCGGCATTGAAAGCTAAATTTTTGGGTTGAATAATATTAACCACATAGGCACATAGAAACATAGAAAGTTTTGAAAAACTATGTTTTCTATTATTCCTATGTCTATATGTGTTTTAAAAAAATTTTACTCCGCCATCATTTCCTGTATAATTTCAACAATATCCTGTTCATTTGGCTTGCTGAAATAATCGCCATCGCTTCCATAAGCCGGACGATGCGGATGTGCAGTGAGCGTGCGGGCCGCGGTGTCTAAAAACTTGTATCCGCCCTGCTTTTCTATTACATTATTAAACATAAATGCAGTGCTTCCGCCTGGGCCGTCTTCATCAATAAAGATAATCCGGTTTGTCTTTTTTAAAGACTCAACAATAGAATAATGTATGTCGAAAGGTATTAAAGTTTGCACATCTATAATCTCACAGCTTATACCAAGGGTTTTCAGCGTAGCGGCAGCCTCATGTACAATACGCAAGGTAGAGCCATAAGAAACAATGGTAATATCTTCTCCATTCATTAATATCTCAGGTATGCCGAGCGGTACGGTAAACTCCGCAAGGTTATTTGGAAGTTTTTCTTTTAACCTGTACCCGTTCAGGCACTCAATCATTATTGCCGGATCATTTGCTTTTAATAATGTGTTGTACATACCTGTTGCCTGCACCATGCTTCTGGGGACGCAAACATACAATCCTCTTAGAGCATTTATGATCAACCCCATTGGCGAGCCGCTGTGCCAGATGCCCTCTAACCTGTGGCCTCTTGTACGCACGATAAGGGGGCAGCTTTGCCTGCCTTTGGTCCGGTAATGGATGGTAGAAAGATCGTCGCTTAGCGGTTGCAGGCCATACAAAATATAGTCAAGATATTGTATCTCTGCAATTGGCCGCAGTCCTCGCAGCGCCATCCCTATGCCTTGCCCGATTATGCTCAGCTCACGGATGCCGGTATCGAATATACGGTTAGCGCCATACTTTTCCTGCAAGCCCGAAAACCCCTGGTTGACATCGCCGATCTTACCTACATCTTCGCCAAAAGCGACAACTTTAGGATTATTTTTAAACAGGAGATCAAAGTATTTATTAACCACTTCGTAACCATTTACAACAGGTGCGTCTTCATTGTAAGCAGCTTTTACTTCATCAACTTTTAAAGCAGATTTTGATCCTTCATTAAACAAATGAGTATTATACAGTGACTTATTCTCTTTTTTCAATTCTTTGTAGTATTCCTTGATATCATCAGCGGAAGGAGCTATTTGCAGCACAGCGCTTAATGTCTTCATTACATCGCGGCGCAGAGGTTCACGGTTAGTCTGCAGCTCTGTTACCATTTTTTTCAGTTGCACAGCCGCTTCCTGATTTTTTATAACCACCTTATTTAGTAATTGCAAGGTTTTTTCAACCTGCTTTTTTACCGGAGCAAGGTAATTTGTCCAGGCTCTTGCCTTGCTGTCGCGTGCATATACTTTTGCGGCGGCTTCAATTTCAAACAGCTCGTCTTCTGCGGCAATACCATTTGCTGTAATCCACTCCCTAAATTTTTTAATGCAATCCCACTCTCTTTCCCACTGCAGCCTTTCGTTGGTTTTATAGCGCTCGTGGCTGCCGCTGGTCGAGTGACCCTGCGGTTGTGTGATTTCCTCTACATGAAACAAGGCAGGTACATGCGTTTCTCGCATTTCTTCCAGTGCAGCTTCAAACACTTCACACATGCCGGCATAATCCCAGCCTTTTACTTTGTAGATATTAATGCCGTTACTTAGCTTTGTTTTTTGCAAACCCGCCATTGCCTCGGAAATAGAGCCTTTGGTGGTTTGAAATTTTTTAGGAACCGAAATTCCAAATCCGTCGTCCCAAACGAACACTGCCAGCGGCACCTGCATAACGCCTGCTGCATTTAAAGTCTCCCAAAAATGACCTTCACTTGTGCTTGCATCGCCGATTGTGCAAAAGCAAATTTCATTTCCATTGTTGCTCAGACCCTGCAATTCTTTTACATCAGGCATGCTGCGCATCACTTTTGAAGCCAGCGCCAATCCCAGCGCTCTTGGCATTTGCCCGGCCGTTGGCGCTATATCACTTGAAATGTTTTTTCTGTCAGCAAGAGCAAGCCAATTGCCCTCTTCGTCAACAAAAGGTGTCGCAAAATGAGAATTCATTTGCCGGCCCGCACTAAAAATATCGTGTCTGATATCAGGATCAGCATAAAGCTGGGCAAAAAACTGTTCTATATTGGCCAGACCCGTTGAAAACATAAAAGTCTGGTCTCTATAATATCCTGCGCGAAAATCGCCATTCTTAAAAGATTTAGCCATTGCTGTTTGCGCCACTTCTTTTCCATCACCGAAAATGCCAAATTTTGCTTTTCCGGTCAGCACCTCACGCCTGCCCAGCAAGCTGGTTTCACGGCTTTCCATTGCAATCTTATAATCCTGCAGCACCTCCTGCCTGAACCGGTCGTAAGAGATCACTTCGTCAGTAAGATCAACGTCAGAACGATAATTTTCCATAATTTAAAAATATAAATGGAACAGCGGTTAAGGTCGTTAAAATTATTGCTATTTAAACTGCTGCAAAATATTGTTGTGATATTTCAATTTTTGTATTTTTTACAATAAAATTAATAAAAGCTTAAAAACAATAATTATACGAAAATAGGCACAAATATTTCTATATGAAAACAATAACTTTACAATCTAAAAAATGATTTTTCAAATGAAAAAAATTACGGCTTTTCTGACTTGTTTATTTTTTGCCGCTTTTGTCAACGCCCAAACTGCGGCAACTGCCAGCAGTGCTGCGACTGCAAATATTTCTGCCCCAAAAGCTGATATTTCCAAAGTTTTGGAATTTAAAGAAGAGAACCATGATTTTGGTAAAATACCTTACGGCAAACCCGTAGAGTTCGATGTTATGATAAAAAACATCGGACAGGACTCTGTAAAAATTGATAATGTAAAAGTTGGCTGCGGATGTACCACTCCTAAATACGAACAGGGAAAAGTCTATGCTCCGGGAGAAAATTTTAAAGTCACTTTAGGTTTCACTGGTTATGCAGACGGGCCTTTTGAAAAGTATGTTGATATTTTCTTTAACAACGGTTTGAGTAAACAAATTAAATTTCATGGCACAGGATATAAAGTTGCTGAAACGCCTGCTCCGGCTAATGGTGCGCTTCAAAAATTAAAGAATTCCGGTAAATAGAACCACGATTTTTGGGATTAGGAAAGATTAGAAGAAATAAGGAAAAAAAAATCTAAGACTAAACAAACAATTGTAAACTTTAAATATTAATACAAACACATGAAAAAAATCCTTTTTTTAATGGTTGCTGTTTTAGCTGCCGCCGCCATTTTTGCACAAAGTAAAGCTCCGCTCGATTTTAAAGAAGTTAAGCATAGTTTTGGGAAGATAAAACAAAACGTTCCTGCTACGTATGCATTCACCTTTAAAAATACTTCCTCTGCGCCCGTCGTCATTGAAAGTGCGGTGGCACAATGCGGATGCACTACACCTGATTATCCTAAAGGAGTGATTCCAAAAGGTGCTTCAAATACTATAAAAGTAACTTATAATGCAGCGTCAATGGGATCTTTTACCAAGCAGGTAACTGTAAGAGTTGCAAAAGTGACAGACCCGATTGTTTTAACAATAGATGGAGAAGTTGTAGGCGCACCTGCTGCGGCTAAAGCTACATCAGGGAAATAAAACTTATTTTAGATATTTAGTAAAAAAGCTGCCTCAAAAGAGGCAGCTTTTTTTATGAAAGGGTGAAACTACATAACATGATTTTCTGCAGTAATTAAAAAACTGCATTTCTCAAGGTCAAGAAATTTCTCTTCATCAGGGCGAATGAGTTGCATATAACGGTCTGAAGTAAATACTTTCTCAACAGATTTTGCATCGTCAAACCAAAGTTCGGTAATGCCGTCATAAGTCAGCTGTGGCAAACCTGGTAAAGATACAGGCAATGTGTGGCACTGTATATATTTGCGTACATACTGCTGCACCTCCGGCAGTGATGTGAATAAATGTGCATGATTGTTTTTGTGATGGTGCACAAAATCTTCGTGACTCATATCAGAACGCTTTGCAAGGAAAATTGAAAACTTAACCATAGTAATTTTATTTTTGTTGGCACAATTTACTATTGGTCTTTTGTAAGCACCGTTGACTTTGGTTAAGAAATCATTTTTCTGATAATCTTTTTCGCAACCTGCTCAATGACTCAGGTTTAACGCCTAAATAAGATGAAAGATGAAATTGGGAAACCTGTTCAAATAAATGCGGTTGATTGTTGCGAAGATACAGGTACCTCTCTTCGGGCTTCATAAAGAGAAGCATATCCACTCTCTCATTTAATTGCAGATATACATGCTCTGCCATCAACCTTCCAAAATTATTCCAGGCAGGAGATGTATGGTAGAAATGTTGTATCTCTTTATAAGGTAAAATAAACAGCTCCGAGTCCTGCATTGCCTGCCAGTAATAGCGGGAAGGTTTTTGTGTAAGGAAACTCTGAAAATCAACAAAAAAATTACTTTTATCCGTAAAGCGATAATTGATTTCATTGCCATCAAAATCAATATAATACATCCTGACGAAGCCATTGATTAAGAAAAAAAGATTTTTGCAAACTTCTCCTTCTCTCAATATATAGTCCTGCTTTTTTACACTCTTTTTTTGAAGCAGGGGTAACAATAGTTCAAAATCGGAAGATGACATTTGAATAATAGAACAAATAGCTTTTTTAAAGCTATCTGTGCCTGGCTCAGAAAAATAATTTTCGTTCAAATGTCTGTCTTGATTAAAGAGGGGATAAAATTAAAGAAGTATTATTTCTTATTGCTTTAAAGGGCAGAGTCACATGCCGCAACAAATTGTTTTGCTATCCTGAAATTTTATCAAAGCCGGGTTATTTATTAAGAGCGTTTCCATTATTGAAAAGACTTTTATTTCGGGAACCTCTTTTTTACTTACTTTCAAACGCTTTCTTCACTGTTTCAAGATGGTTGATAAATTTCTTAATATTTGAGTTATAACCATACTTTACTTCACTTAAAGGATTACTATTAAGATCGAGAAACATATACAAAGGCTGGGCATTAAACCCAAATTTCGTTACTTCATAATCAAGATTCTTTTGTCCAAGCGTAGCTATTTTTTCACCAACTTTATTAGTATATTGTTCGTTTTCAGGCAATTCAGAAGACTCATCCACGTACAAACTTATTAATACAAAATCTTCCTTTATTCTTCGCATCACTTCCGGGTCGTCCCAGACTTCTGCTTCCATTTTGCGGCAGTTGGCACAACTATGGCCCGTAAAATCAAGCATTACCGGTTTGTGCAAAGCTTTCGCGGCAGCCATACCTTCTTGAAGATCAAAATAAGCGGTAAGACCAGGTGGAGCATGCAATTTATCGGTATATTTTTTTGGCGGCTGTGCAGCGCTTACAGGAGAACCGGAAACAAGGCCGGATTTCTTTAGATCTTCCAACTGGTATTTTATTTCGTGCAGGTTAAAATCCTGCGTGTCTGTATGCGGCAGCCATCCGCTGATACCTTTCAACGGCGCACCCCATAAACCGGGAAATAAATACAGGGTAAAACAAAATGATACAATAGCCAAAAACAATCTGGGAACACTTATAAAAGGCAGATCGCTGTCGTGGCTGAATTTTAATTTGCCTAACAAATACAAGCCTAACAAACCAAAAATCACTATCCAGATAACGAGAAAAATATCTCTGTCTAAAATGCGCCAGTGGTAGGCAAGATCAACATTGGAAAGAAATTTCATTGCGAGCGCAAGTTCTATAAATCCGAAAGTTACTTTAACAGTGTTGAGCCAGCCGCCGCTTTTGGGAAGCGATTTAAGCATGGACGGGAAGAAAGCAAACAAAGAAAAAGGAAGCGCAAGACCTAACCCAAAACCCAACATACCTAAGATCGGCGCTGCACTAACTCCCTGGCTTGAGGTCTGCCCAAGCAGTGTACCAACAATAGGCCCGGTACAGCTAAAGCTCACAATTACCAAAGTAAGCGCCATAAAGAAAATACCGGAAAGCCCGCCTTTTCCTGCTTTTTCGTCAGACTTATTAGCCCAGCTATTGGGTAATGAAATATCAAAAGCGCCAAAAAATGAGATGGCGAAAATGATAAAAATGGCAAAAAAAAGCAGGTTTGTTACCGGATGCGTGGAAATGTTGTACAATGCCTTATCGCCAAAAAGTAAAGTAAGAATAAGCGTTGGAATGGTATATATCAAAATAATGCACGAAGAGTACCAAATTGCATTTCGTAATCCTTCAGCCCTTGATTTGCTTCTTTTTAAAAAGAAGCTGACCGTGACCGGGATAAGCGGGAACACACATGGAGTTAACACAGCCAAAAGACCGGTAAGCAGGCAGAGCCAGAAGTTTGACCACAAGGAATTGGAAGTGCTTTCATTGGAAGCCAAAACTTTTTTTGGTTCTGCTTTCACTTTTACAGAAAAACTTTCTTCGCCTGATGGAAACTCTTTACCTCGTTTTCCAAGCCATGTGACTGTTCCACTAATTTTTGCACTGTCATTTAGTGAAACAGTAAGTAATTGCTTCCATTCGACACTGTCACTAAAAAATCTTATTTCTGATTCGCCGGCGGTGGAGTCAATGGAAACCTGAAGGTTTCCTGTTTCCTTTAAACTGTCTTTAAGATATCGTGTTGAAGCGCTGTCAAAACCAACAGCAGTAATAAATGCATCGTCAGCAGATTTCTTTTTTGCAGAAAATATTGTAAAATCATTAGCAACTTTTGCCTTAATTAAAACAAAAGCCTGACCTGAAGAATCACGGTCAGCAGAAAAAATAAACTGCACAGGTTTAATTTCTTGTGCAGTTATTATAAATGAAATAAAAAGTCCTGTTATAAAAAGAAATGCTTTGAAAAATCGGGCCATTGTTGCATTGGTTGTATTTACAACGAAACAGTAAATGTTTTCTTTGTCGGCGGCAAACATTTACTGTCGTCACAAGTCATATATTCAACGGTTACGTTTACATTCGTTTTTACGTTACCTCTTACTTTTACTGTCTGCACAAAGTCAACTTTATCGCCGTAGTATTTGACTTTGGTATCAAAAAGCTTATCATAATTTTCCTTTAGCGTTCCTATTTCCTTTACATTTCCGTCAAATGTTACTAAAGGGTTTTTTGTGAATTTGAAATTAGTGGCTACTGGTCCGCCCTCACCTGTGTTTTGAGAATAAATATGCCAGGGTTTAGGTAAAGTAGCTGTAATTACTACTTCGTATCCGTTTGTTTTTTTTCTGCTTGCAGTTGTCCATTTTACCGGGTCCTTTATTTGTGCCATTGCATTAAAAACAAATGAAACACAAATAAGAAGAATTATAATTTTACGCATTATTTTAATTTTAATTAATTCATCAATAGTAACAATCGGCACGCCGGGTATTGTTAATTCAGTCCTAAGAGCTTAAATACCTGTATTCCATCAACATTTCCTAACAGCGGAGAAATCGCTCTTTCAGGGTGCGGCATAAGTCCAAATACATTTTTTTGTTTATTGCTGATGCCTGCAATATTTCTTACTGCTCCGTTCGGATTGCCTGATAATTCTACATTTCCCTTTTCATCACAATAGTGAAAAATAATTTGCCCGTTTAATTCAAGTTCGTCTAAAATACTGTCTTCTGCATAAAACCTTCCTTCGCCGTGAGCGACAGGAATTTTTAAAGGAATATCATCCTTTCCTTTCATATAAATGTTTTTACAAACAAATTGCTGTTGTGCATTTTGCAGAAGAACGCCGGGCAACAAACCACTTTCGCACAAAATCTGGAAACCGTTACATACGCCTAACACTTTTCCACCTTTGCGAGCAAAGTCTGCAACACTTTGCATCATGGGGCTAAAACGGGCAATCGCACCACATCTTAAATAATCGCCATAAGAAAAACCTCCGGGTAACACTATACAATCATCAGTAGAAAAGATGTTAATGTCCTTGTCTTTGTGCCAGAGCATAATTACTTCTTTTCCCAACTCATCCTGCAAAGCATCTTTCATATCTCTGTCGCAGTTTGAACCGGGGAAAACAACAATTCCAAACTTCATAATATTTAATATAATTCTAAAAAATTCAATATAATTCCAAAAAGCAAAGGTAAATATCGAAATGTTAAACAGGGATTTAATATTTAATACATCTATAAAAATTCCAGTCGTAACAGCACTTTTATACCTAACTTCCTTGGACTTTAAAATAAGCACAAATAAAAAAAGGCTGCCTGCTTTAAGACAACCTTTTTTTACAATTATTAATGCGAATACAATTTTCCTTACTTTTTTATCCCACTCTGAAGCGCCTGTATGGCGACCAGATGTTTATTAAGCACAGGAAGTGTTTTTGTTGCAAAAGCTTTTACATCAGCATCCTTTCCGTTTTTCGCTTCGTTTTCAAATTTGCTGATGTCTTCCTTGTGGTCATCAACCATCATATCTACGTAAGCCTGATCAAACTCAGCTCCTTTTTTTGTCTTTAGATCATCTATGTGAGTTTGCTGCTCCTGGGCAGGAGTCGAAGGAACAGTAACATCTTTTTTAGCAGCGACAGCTTTTAATTCTGTGTTTGCTTTTGTGTGATCAGTTACCATCATTTTACCAAACGCTTTTACTTTAGCGGAAGTAGCGTTAGCAGATGTCATTTTGCCAAGCTCTACTTCCATTAATCCGCCGCTTGCGGCATCTAATACAAAAGCTTTGTCAGCAGCCATGCCTGTGTCTGCAGAAGCAGTACCAGTGCCTGCCGCACCCGTAGCACCAGCCGCACCCGTAGCACCAGCGCCGGTATTAGTGTTGGTATTTGTATTGCTATCGGTTGTCATTGTACTGCTTGTTGCTGATTGCACACTGTCTGCTGAGCTGCTGTCAGAACCCTTATTACTGTTGCAACCGCTTCCAAAAGCAAGGAATGCTGCGAGATAAACCGGAATCGTGATTTTTTTCATTTTATTGTTTTTGAGTTAATTGAAAGGTCAAAAAAAGTATGCCAGCATCTTTACATGACATTCAAACGCGTGTTATAAATACCGCGGATAACAGGCATTGCTTTAATTATAAGAATAAGTACTATTACAAGAAAATAAATAAATTGTTTAAAAAAGAGTTGATAATAAACAGAAACAGGATACAGGATATTTAAAAAAGAATTTTTTATCATAAAAAACTAAATGACTTTTTAGTTTAATTTTCAACACTGACAGACTTTCATCTTCATCTATCACCCGTTATAAAACAAGGCGAGCTTTTCCTAATCCAGCTTCAGCACGGCCAGAAATGCTTCCTGGGGCACTTCTACATTTCCTATCTGCTTCATACGTTTTTTTCCTTCTTTCTGCTTTTCCAGCAATTTCCGCTTACGGCTTATATCGCCTCCATAACATTTTGCAGTTACGTCTTTGCGCATGGCGCTGATGTTTTCGCGGGCAACTACTTTAGCGCCAATGGCTGCCTGGATGGCAATCTGGAACTGCTGGCGGGGTAACAATTCTTTTAATTTCTCGCAAAGCTTTCTTCCAAAATCCTGCGCCCTGCCGCGATGAATCAGTGCGCTTAATGCATCTACTTTTTCTCCATTCAGCAAGATATCCATTTTTACAATGTCGCTTTCGCGATAGCCGATGGGATGATAATCGAAAGAAGCGTAGCCTCTTGTCTGGCTCTTTAATTTATCATAAAAATCAAAAACAATCTCGGTCAGCGGCATTTCAAAAACCAGCTCAACACGGGTTGCGGTAAGGTAACTTTGATTGATGACAATGCCGCGTTTACCAAGACACAAAGTCATAATGTTCCCGATATACTCTGCCTGCGTTACAATCTGGGCTTTGATAAAAGGTTCCTCGATTTTTTCCAGCTTTGTCGGTTCAGGCATTTCTGAAGGATTGTTTACAGTTATTTTCTCGCTACGGCTTGTGTAAGCAATAAAGCTGACGTTGGGAACCGTAGTGATAACGGTCTGATTAAACTCTCTTTCTAACCGTTCCTGTATGATTTCCATGTGCAGCATTCCTAAAAACCCGCAACGGAAACCAAAGCCGAGAGCCTGCGAAGTCTCGAGCTCAAATGTAAGAGAAGCATCGTTAAGCTGCAGCTTGTCCATACAATCTCTTAATTCTTCAAATTCGTCGGTTTCTACCGGAAATATGCCTGCGAAAACCATTGGTTTCACTTCCTCAAATCCCTTAATCATTTCTGCGGGATTATTGGCCAGTGTAATAGTATCTCCAACTTTCACTTCTTTGGCAGCCTTGATGCCTGTTATAATGTATCCGACGTCACCTGTCTTTACTTCGTCTTTAGGAGTCATAGTCAGTTTCAGCACGCCAACTTCATCGGCAAAATAATCCTGGCGTGTACTGGCAAATTGAATCTTATCACCCTTTTTAAGGTTTCCGTTCATTATACGGTAATAAATAATAATACCCCTGAAACTATTAAAAACACTGTCAAAAATAAGGGCCTGCAAAGGAGCATCGGGATTACCGGAAGGAGCAGGAATACGCTCAACAATAGCTGCCAGAATTTCTTCTATCCCAATTCCGCTTTTGGCGCTGGCAAGCAGAATGTCTTCAGGTTTGCAGCCTATCAGTTCTATGATCTGGTCTCTGACCTCATCAATCATTGCTCCGTCCATATCTATTTTATTAATGACGGGGATAATTTCGAGATTATTATCAATGGCTAAGTAGAGGTTGCTGATGGTTTGAGCTTGTATTCCCTGCGAAGCGTCTACCAGTAACAAAGCACCTTCGCATGCCGCAAGTGCACGGCTTACTTCATAACTAAAGTCAACGTGACCGGGAGTGTCAATAAGGTTAAGTGTGTATGTTTCCCCTTTAAACGGGTAATTTATCTGTATCGCGTGGCTTTTGATAGTAATACCTTTTTCACGTTCCAGGTCCATATCGTCCAGCACCTGGGCCTGCATATCTCTGTCGCTGATAGTATGGGTAAACTCGAGCAGGCGGTCGGCAAGTGTACTTTTTCCGTGATCAATGTGGGCAATAATGCAAAAATTCCTGATATTCTTCATATTGCTGCAAAAATAACAATGTGCAGGCACATTTCAGTTTCAGGTTACTCATTTCAGGTTTTGATACGTTAATTATTTAATTTCTCCTGTTATTGTTAAAATACAAGAAAAACTGTATTATTCGTCATACTCCTTTGTAAACCCTTACATAATCAACAAGCATGCTTGCTGGTAACTTACTGTTATCAATTGTTTGTCCGGGCCAGTTGCCGCCAACGGCTAAGTTCAGGATAATAAAAAAAGGTTTGTGAAATTCTTCTGTACTGTTGATATTATTAAGAATATTTGCTTCCTGGTATTTATTGCCGTCTACATACCAGCGAATGGCCGCACTGTCCCACTCAACAGAATAAATATGATAGCCGGAAGGCGTAGTGGCAATTTTTCCTCCATACTGCGCGTGGCCGTTGTTGTCCCAATGAATAGTTCCGTAAATGAGGCTATCAATATTTATATGTTCCATAATATCTGTTTCGCCGCAGACAGGCCAGCTTACCGTATTTATGTTGGATCCGAGCATCCAGAAAGCAGGCCATAAACCCTGCACCAATGTCAATTTGATGCGGGCCTCCATTTTACCATAAGTAAACTCTTTTTTATTTTTTGTTGTCATTCTTGCAGACGTATACGAGCTGGATTGCACTCTTTGTTTTTTTGCGGTAATGACCAGGTTACCATTAGCAACAGCAGCATTAGCTGCCTGGTAATATTCCTGTTCATTATTGCCCCAGCCGCCACCGCCGGTTTCAAAATTCCAGTTTGCAGTATTTACAGCGCTGCCGTCAAATTCATCTGACCAAATAAGCTGGTAGGTTGTTGCAGAAGTAAGGCCTGAAGAAGGGGCAGATGAAGTGTGTGGTGAAGGTATTCTTTCATTAGATTTTTTGTTGCAGGAAATAAACAGTAAAAAAGCGCATGCAGCAAAAAAATACGCAGATAGTAAAGTAAGGGATTTCATAAAGCAGGTTTTTAAATCTTATAATTGGTATACACAAAGTAGTTATTATGTCTGATTTATAAAATTTTAATTTCACTCTTATAAAGAAGAAAAAAGAATAATATAAGCAATTAAATTAAAAGTAAAAGTATTTATCATTGAGCAATATTTTTAATGAAACGGCAAATTCACTCAATTGTATTTTTTATACAGATTGATAAGTAAACAGCAACTCCAATGGTTGCGGCAGAACTTAGCGCAAAGGCAATGGATGCTCCGAAAGAAAACCAGATTACACCGGTCAGGCTGCTTGCGAGCATAGTGGCAATGCTTTGAAAAGCTGTATAAGTGCCAATGGCGGTAGCTGTATTTTTCTTATCGTTAATATTAGTAATCCATGCTTTTGCAATGCCTTCTGTTGCTGCGGCATATATTCCGTAAAGAAAAAACAACACTATAAAAAAGGGATTACTTTGGGCAACAGCCATCCCTGCATATACGGCAGCAAAAAGTATTAATCCGGTAATAAATATTCTTTTCATTCCAATTTTATCTGCTAAAATACCTATGGGATAAGAGAAAATCGCATACGTCAGGTTGTAGAAAATATAGGTGCTTATGACAGTGGTATCACTAAATCCTGCCTGTTTTATTTTTAGAAGCAAAAAAACATCCGAGCTGTTGAACAATGTAAAAACCAGCAAACCACTGACAAGCTTACGGTACATAGCAGGGCTTTGCCGCCAATAAAGCAGAAAGTCAAGGAAACCGGGTTTGATAACAGATATAGCATATTCTTTCTTTTTTTCTTTAATAAAAAAAGTAAATAAGACTGCAAGTATACCGGGAAAAAATGCCAGCAAAAAAAGAGGCCTGTATCTGGCAGGATGAAAATGCAGGTAAACCAATGCAAGCAACGGACCTAAAACTGCACCTAAAGTATCCATAGACCTGTGGAAACCAAAAACCTGTCCTTTGTATTTTGGCGTTGTTTCATCAGACAGCAATGCATCTCTGGCGCCTGTGCGTATACCTTTGCCAACCCTGTCAATTGTTCTTACAAAAAAAATCCATAAAGGATAAACAAAAAATGCCATCAAAGGTTTAGAAACTGCACTGAGAGCATATCCGGCCCGAACAAAAGGGAGACGTATTTGACGGGCGTCGCTTACCTTTCCAAAGTATCCTTTACTTAATCCTGCAATCGCTTCTGCAAACCCTTCTAAAACACCTATCAAAACAATAGAGAAACCAATTGATCGTAAGTAGACAGGCATTACCGGGTATAGCATTTCACTTGCAACATCTGTAGACAGGCTGACTATAGAAAGAATCCAAACATTGCGGGTAATATTTTTAAACATTTGCATCAGGCATGACAGCAAATATAGAATTCCTGCTGTTGCGGTTTGAAGTATTTGTTTAAAAAAAGGGGAGGAGTAAGATTAATCTGATAAACTTTTATAATGGTTTAAAAGCCTCCATATCCTTCAAATCTCGGGTTTACGAAGTTGTTTAATATACTTCCAAACCTGTAGTTGATGCCAAAAGAAGTATTATAATTGAAATTAGAAGCAATTTGCCGCTTCCTTGTCAGCACCTCCTGCTCTGAGGCGCCGCTTTTTACAAGGTTAATCTGGTCGTGTGCTATGCTTGCATTTATATTAACAAAAAAGGAAAATGCACCGCTTATTTTCACATCTGCGTTAGCGCTCATTCCCATGCTGTTCAACTTAGGATCTTTAAAGAAGTTGCGGTATTGAATGCCGGTATTGATTGTTCCCCATTTTTTATTAAAAGTCAACGTTGCTGAAATTTTATTTCCATAAAGTGTTTCTGATTTCTTATCGAAAATGGTAGTATCGTAATAGTAATTGTTGGTAATATCAACACCATAACGAATAACTAAAAGACTATTGTTGACCTCTTTGAAATTATAAATATTGTATTCGATAGCAGGTTTTAAGTATAGCTGACGCCGGATATTGGTGAAGGTATTATTTGAAAAATGAGCCTGGTAGCCGGCACTCCAGTGCGGGCCAAGAGATTTTACCATGTGGTGGTAAAATCCATATTCCCTGTTTTTGACAAGATAAGTTGTTGTAGTATCTCCGTTTGTATAATTATAGGTAGTATTGTTCATACTTCCATAAGCGTAAAAGTTTGTTTTTATTTTATCAGTCGTGCGGCTGGCTGAAAAATCAGAACTGAAAATATTGGTTTTGTACACTTGGTCTGCCCTTAGTTCTCCCCTGACTCCAACTGTGTACACCCAGTAATTCCATTTATCTTTTGTCTTGGCTGTATCAGCGACCACACCTGCGGAGTCTTTACCTTTCATAGATATAGTTATGTCGGAAGCGAAAGCGGTCTTAGCAATCAGCGGCGCAAAACCCAGCATTATATATTGCAAAAGGTCTTGTCGTATCTCTGCATCGGCAGCATTAGGTTTGGTGATAAAACGAAGCGTATCCATATAATTTTTATAATCATTCTGCCCGTAAAAGTTTAATTGATATTCTTTACCTCCGCTGCCAACCGGTTGGGAAGTGATAAGAACGTGTGCATCGGCAGCCGTTCTGTCAAGTACAAAGTCTGCAATGGTAATTTCAGTTTTGAGGAATGTTATGTCGCAGCCTTCACGGCAGTCTACAAATACTTTTAGTTTGGCTTTTGCTGTATCCTGCGCGTTTGCCTGTATAAAGTTTAGGAGAATAATAAAAAGGCACAAAATTTTTCCCATATAAATTGATTAATCCCGTTATTTGAGCGGTCATTTTATATGTTGCAAACTGCAAACCATCATTTTCTTTTTTGAGATTAAACTGCGTGAAAGTTGCAGATTAATAAGATGTTTGAATGGCAAAATATTAATCGGGGCAAAGAAGCAAATCAATAATAAGAAGAAGCAGAGAAATTAATTTTGCTTCTATGGCGGTTTGTGTGGCTAAAATAGCGACGATTTTCAGGCCGTGGATTTGTAAAAAAAATTTGAGTATCGGTTTTAGCCAATAATCATTTAAAAAGATTTGCCTTTAGAAATTCTTTCAAATTTCCCGTCATCAAGCCTTTAATTTTTTAAGCCGGTGCTTTACCGCTATAAGTTTTTGGATAAAAAAAGGTAAAATTATATTGACTTTCACCTGGTTTGCCACAGGTTGTCTTGCTTATTTACATCCGGAATATAAAGACTGCCCAGTGTTATCCTCAAAACATTTTTATCCGCAGAGAATGAAATAGTTGTTCTTGTATTCCCTTTTTCCCATACGCCGATACTTTTATGCAGTTTTAAAACAGTGTTATCATCTAAAGTCACCAAAAGGTCAACAGGCACTGGTTTTGTTCCTTTTGATAAAATGGTTACTTCATACTTTTTTCCTCTTTTTTTTACTTTATCAATGGCCAGGTCCGGTACGCCGCTATCAAAAAACCAGCGCTTCCAAAACCAGTTAAGGTTTTTGCCGGAGCCGGTATTCATACAATTGAAAAAGTCATAAGGCATAGGATGTTTTCCATGCCATTTTTCTATATAATAATGAATTGCTTTCGTAAACAATTCATCGCCCAGGTAATCCTTTATGTATAAGTACCCGAGAGCCGGCTTTACATAAGAATTAAGAAACATCGGTGTTCCGTTCAGTTGAGTAGTAAGAGTCGTTAAGGGAGGATCAGACTCGGTACCTGCAAAGTTTTCATACGATTTTATCCCATAATCATCAGCGATGGCAGTGTCAATGATTGATGAAATAAGCCATTCACCCATTGTCGCCCAGCCTTCATCCATCCAGCCGTACTTGGTTTCATTAATGCCCATATAAAAAGGAAACATGGTATGAAAAACTTCATGATCAGTAAGGGTTATGGCGTCGGTGCGGTCTTGTTCAGGATTATCGTTCACCATCATCGGGTATTCCATCTGGTCGAGGCCGTCAAAAACCGTTTCATGAGGGTAAGGAAAAGGCCATTTGGGAAATGAATAGCTTATGGCTTTTATGGTTTTCAAATTGTAATTGATTACCTCATAAAAATCGCGGTGCTTTTGATTGAATACTGCATCTGCTCTCGTCCTTCTTCCTGTAGCCGGATCAACTGCAAGGCTGGTGGCTTTCCAGAGATAATGATTGCTGGTTGCAAATACAAAATCAGTCACATTGTTTGCTGAAAAATGCCATGTATTAGTTGCATTGTCTGCAGTTACATTCTCAGTAAGCAGGTCAGCAGAGTCAATTATGGTGACAACCGAATCAGTTGTTTCTGCCTGCTTTATCAGTTTACAATATTTTTCTGTAAAAACTTCACTGCAGTTTGTAAGGTCGCCTGTAGCCCAGACAACAAAGTTTTTCGGCACAGTTACAGACACTTTAAAATTACAAAAGTCATTATAAAACTCCTGTGTGCCGAGGTATTGATTTTTGTTCCAGCCGTCAATATCGTCGTACACCGCGATGCGTGGAAAAAAGTAAGCGATAAAAGCTGCATTTTCCTCTATCTGCCCCGTACGGATATGCGAGCCTTTGTTGAGGGTATAATGAAAGCCGACAGTAAAAACAATGCTATCTTTTGGCAACAGCGGCGGAATGGTAACGGTCATATCAGTACCGTTAACTGAATACGTAAGAACGGAGCTATTTTTTACACTTATTCTGTCTATCAGCATTCCCTCGCCAATATCCGCAGGGTTTATCTTTGATAAGCGTTCCGAACCTTTCTTGTATAAATCAGGGTATAATTTAAAAACAATATTGAGCAAAGTATCAGGACTGTTATTCGTGTAAACAATTTTTTCAGATCCTGTAAGCAATAAATTGGCAGGGTTAAAATCAATGGCAATCGCGTAATCAGCAGAATTTTGCCAATATTTATCTCCCGGTTTCCCGTCTTGTGACCGGGTTTGCTGCTGGTAGAGTGTTTGAATGTTGACTGGAACAGGCAAAGTTTCCTGGCTGTATGTACAAACATTTAAACCCGTAAACAATATGGCCGCTAATATTTTTAAATTTCTCATTAAAAAGATGCAAAGTGCTTTTTGCAATAATAAAGTATATCCGGGGATTTATGCGAAGGATAAAACTTTTATTAAAGACGGTACACTCCGTCATTTGAACCTTTTAAATGTTAAGTAATAAAAGAAGATAAAAACGCAGCCCCGACATTTATACGGAGTCATCTTTTTCAAGCCAAAACCGGCGCACGGCATTTAATTGGGCAAAATCTAAGGATTCAACTTTTTGGTCCTTGGTTTTGTCATCATCTATAAATGTAAAGCGTCGTTCGCCGCCTTCTTTCTTTGTTAAAATAAAATCATAGCTGTAATTCCCGGCTTTGTTTACCTCAACGTGTACGCCGTCTTCCAAAATAAAATTCAATGGATAATGCTTTGACATAAAATATGAAAATTTCTTCAAAGTTATGGAAGTATTAAATCTTCTGCAATTATCAAATACACAGGATTTGTGTTAAAAACAGTAACAATATCTGCATTAAAAAAGGAGTCATTGCTGACCCCTTTTCCCATTTTCAGAAACCCGCTAAAATTTCAATAATTTAAAAAACAGCGTTATTACTTATATTTATAAACTTCCTTTCGTTAACAGTTGTGATAGTTTAATTTTTATCTACATACGGTAAAAGATGCTGATTAGATTTTTTATGAAAGAGGATAAATTAAACTCTTTTTATTATTAATAAGACTAAAATCCGGAAAAATACAGAGGCAATAAAGGTAAAATTCGTCCGTTAATGTTAACACTTACTTTATCCTTTATAAAAAATAATCTTACTGCATGGAGATTAGTAAAAAATCTGAGATATCTTATGCTGAATTTATTGAAGAACATTATAAACCCGGCATACCTGTAGTTTTTAAAACTGCCTCGGAGGTGTGGGATGCAAACGGACTTTTTACCCCTGATTGGTTTCGTTATAATTATCCCAACAGAACCACTACTGTAAAAGAGAGGGAGTACACAATGCATGAGGTAATGGATATGATTGAAACCAGCACTGCCGATAAACCTGCTCCTTATCCCTGTATATTTAATATTCCTTTAAGCCTGCCCGAACTGCTGCCTCTTATACAACCGCTTCACCTGAATTATGCATTTCCAAACTGGCTCGAAAGTAAGTGGTTTAAGCGCGGCGACTGGGGTGGAGTAACGGAGTTATTTATAGGCGGACCTGGCGGAAAGTTTCCCTACCTGCACCTCGATTACTATCACCTGAGCGCCTGGATTACCCAATTGTATGGCGAGAAACGTTTTACTGTCTTTCCACGCGGGCAGGAAGATTTGCTTTACCCCGATCCAAAGGAACCATGGAAATCCCAAATAAATATTTTTGAACCGGATTATACCAAATTTCCAAAATTTAAGAAAGCTACTCCTATTCATTTTACCGTCAGTGCCGGCGAAACTTTATACATTCCCTATGGCATGTGGCATACGGCTTACTCCCTTACTCCAACCATTTAGGTGGCTTTTGACCAGTTAAGCAGCCTCAATTATAAAGACTTTATGAAGGATGTCTGGAACCTTAAAAAAGATGAGAGCTTGTTGCGATCCTTTGCCAGATACGGTTATGCATGGGCAGCTTCACAGAGTTGTCACGTGGGAGATTTTTTTGGAATAAAGCGGTAGTAAGAACCTTCAGCCAACATATTTTTTTATGTTTATTTTACTGCTAAATTCATTGTTTGAAACTAATAAAACTTATATTCTCTTATCTGCTTCTCCATCTTAATTATTTTTCTGCAGGCATTAACGCAGGCTGCCATTATGAAGGTAATAATAAACGATAGTTGCAATACCGATAATACCAAGCGCAACAGCAAATATCCACCAGTTATCTTTTGAACCCGAAGATTTGCGAATGTCTTCCGCAAGCGCCTCTTTCATTTCGGCATTGGTTCTGTTAAGGTCTCCAACCAAAACCGGGTGTTCAGCATGTTCTCTTAGTATTCTTTCGGCAGCGACATCCGGAAAATATTCTTTGAGAATATTTGTTGATTTGAAGAACATTTTTCCTTCATCACTTTGCGATATCACTCCCAGGCCGGGCAACTCTGCAACATTATGTTCTTTAAGGCTTTTTTGTATTTCATTGCCAAAATCATTAAAACGGCTGACGGCTTCCGGTTCATCAATTTTTTCTTCTTTTGCAATGAATGTATACATGCCGTTATCTGCAACAGACGCATGGCTTTTAAAGTTTACCTGCAATTGCGGAGCGATGAAAATCTTGTTGGCAAAGTCAAGCCGGGCAGGTTTGCGTTCTATATAAAAAATACCTACGCCGGGAACCGTTGCTTTTTTATTAAGAATAAGATATTTATAAAATAACCCGAACATTTTATTTAGCCGTTTTAGAAAACGAATATACAATTCCTCCCAAAACATTAAAGCCTAATACCTCGTATTGGTTCCAACGCTGGTATTTATTATTAAGAATATTATTAAACTGCAGCCACAAATTCAGCTTTGGCATTACGGTAAATTCAACTCCTGAATTCAGATCAAAAGCTCCTTTAAGTCTTTTACTTTCTCCTGCTTTAGTAAGATAGCGTGGGCCATCCCACATAAACGCATCTGCCTTAAACTGCAGGTCTTTCAATACCCTCCAGCGCAGGGCTCCGTTTATCTCAACGGGCAATAATCCCCAGGCTTTATCATTTATCTTTAAACCTGCATAACGGTTAATGCTTGCTCCTGCCAGCAGGCTAAATCTTTCCTGGAAAGTATAGCCCATTTCACCATGAATTTTTAATGCCCGCATGGAAGGCTCATAGACTGTCCTGAATGTTTTGCCATCTGCAGTATCATTTAGAAATAACGGCATGTTTTTATAATTGAGAACAGACAATTTAGCATTGTAAGAGAAATGACTGCCGGCAGAGCCTTTAAAGCCAAAATAAGACTCTTTTGTTTTTGTATTTTTTAAAGCAGACGGTTGTGCAATCCATGGATTAAATGCAGCTAAGGTTTGATACGTATTTTTCTGGTAATAACCAATCCATCCTGCCTGTAAAACGAACTGCTCATCTTTCACTTTAATCAATGCTGTGAAGTTTGGAAGAAGGCTGAATGCCTTGTTATCCCACGATGGGGTTATACCTGCATTCAAACTAAAATTTTCTCTTTTTGCTACTATCGAAGGGCTTATATAGTAAAGATTATTACTTATTGATTTTTTACTGTTATAAGTCTTATAATTTGTCAGGTCAGCAGTAAGACCAACATTGAAAGCGAAATTTTCAGTAAATGTTTTAGTGAGTGGTGCATTCAAAGCAAAGTTTGTTTCCCTGCCTTTCCTGTTATCTGTAAAAAAGTTTATTGATACTGTGGGGTCGTAAGTTATACCATAGCTGTTTACTTCTTTATTTCTAAAGCCAACCATTCCGCTCAAAGTATTGAAGCTTTGACGCAGGCTGTCTTTTGTATATTTTAATACATCAGGAGAGCCATAAAAGAATTGCCTGCTGTTATCAAAGCCAAGCTTTCCCCGCCATTCTGTATTATTCTGCGTACTGAACACACCAAGAATATCTGCATTGGAATGGCTGTATTGCTGAAGTGGAAGATTTCCTTTTTGTGAAATTTGTTTCGCATGAATATTTACTACAGAATTTTTTCCGTCACCAAAAGAAAAGCCTGCCTGGGCATAAGGGGTACTGTAATTACCAACACCCAGCTTTACATAATTTGAATTATCCCAAATATCAGCAGTATCAATAGAAAGTGCAAGCGGCTTCAGCGCTGCAGGCTCGTATGTGAAGAAAAGGTTTTGTGCAGGCACATTATACAATAGAGTCGGTCTGGATGAATCTGCTGCCGGTGAGGCTGCGCTGAAATTTATTTTAGCAGCAGGCTTTAAAACAGGCTTGTAAGCAGAGGTAATGGTTACAGTTTTTTTTGTGGTATCAAAAGCCTGATTACCTTTTTTCTGTGCTTGTAAAGAAGATAAAGAAGCAATTGATAATACGATTAAAATGATTTGTTTCATTCGTTGTGTTTGTAATGAGATTCTATGACTATTTGTATGGCTAAAATTGCCACGACCTTCAGGTCGTGGATCTGAAAAAAATTTAACTATTGGCTTTAGCCAAAGCTATTTCAAAATGATGTGCATATAGAAATTCTTCATATTCTTCAGCAAAAGTTCTCTTTTTATGATGTATTTCCTGGTTTGAAATATAAGCTCTTACTTTATCAACCGCAGAATAGCTTACTGATAATGCAATGTATTCATCCTGCCATTCAAATTTGTTTATTATCAGATTTTGTTTATTTAACCAAAAAGAAGATTCTCCATTTATAAGCATAGCTGTTTTGGCAATTGTTTGATCAGTACCAAGGGAAATGAGCAAATGAATGTGATCAGAAACACAATTTATAGTATCAATAAAAATTTCTTTTTTAATACTGTTCTCTTTGATATGGTGCAGTAATAAAGGTTTCAATTCCTTGCTTATTAAATGTTCACGATTTTTTGTTGACCAAATAAAATGTAACAATACTTTGGTGTATGGCATATTATGCTTATTTCTTTGGCTAAAGCCTGTTATTTATTATTCTTTATCCACGACCTAAAGTTCGTGGCAATTGAAGTTCCTGGGCAATTAAGGTCGCAATCAAAGATTGCAATTGCAGCTTAATAATTACTTTATACTTTCAGACATAAGACCTCAAATGATTACTGTTGAGCAACTTTACTGTTTACGTTCTTTTCATTGATTACTTCCTCAAGCTTCTTCTTTGCTTCCTCTTTTAATTCAGGTATTGTTGCATTTTCTGAAACGCTTTTCAAAGTAGCTTCTGCATTAAAATAATCTTTCTGTTTCAGGTATACTTCTCCTAAAAGTATGTATGCTTTTGTTGTCCAGTATTCATAAGAGCCTGCTTTGTTAACTACTTCAAAAGCTGCTTTTTCAGCTTCTTTCAAATTATTTTGTTGAAATAAAATATTGGCTAACTGGTAACGTGCTTCAGCCGCAAATTCTGATTTACCCAGAGCAATCACTGATTTATATGTTGATGTTGCCTGATCAGTTTCATTGTTTGCCTGGTAGTTTTTTGCGATCACCATATTTGCCATCATTTTATCATCAGTTGCAATACCTTTTCTTGCTAATAATTCCTGCGCATTAGGCACTGCATCTTCCCATTGGTTCAGGCGATATTGCGAACGAAGCAATCCACGCATAGCTTCCAGTTGAATATCAGGTTGCGTTGCGAGGTCTTTTAATTGTGAAAAATATAATTCTGCGTCCGTGTAATTTTTTAACTCAAAAAAATTGATACGGGCAGCCTGTAATACACTTTTCTCTGCAAATTTATTAGGCGCTTTAGAAGCAACATAGGCATAACCTACAATAGCATTTTGAAAATCTTTTTTACCGTTATACATTTCCGCGATGTTATAATTTGCATCAATTGCATAACGACCATTCGGAAATTTATTCAGATAATCTTTAAAACCTGTTAAAGCATTTTGCTGGTCGTTGTTAGTATAACGGTTGTTGGCTGAAACATATGTTATAGAGTCTTCCTCACTGTAACTGATGCTCTTTCCATTCTCTCTCATAAAGGCAGCGAACTCCGTTGGCTTTTGCTGTTCTACAAATATATCGCGTACATACTCTATAGCTGCATCGCTTTCTGCCGAGTTTGGAAAAGAAGAGATTAGTGATTTAAAACTTGTCAAAGCGTCGGGGTTATTATCTAAATTAAAATACGCCACACCAAGTTTCAGATACCCCTGCGGATGAAGCGCAGAGGCATTCGTCGTTTTTATTATCTTATTTAAAGGAGCAATAGCAGCGCGATAATTTTCCTGCGACAGGTAAGTATTGGCAATCTCAAGATTAGCATCAGGAATTAACGAAGAAGAAGGGAAACGCTGTTCTAAAGATTGCAGCAGGTTTATCTTATCGTTGTTCCTGTTTGCCGCACCGGCAATGATTGCTTTTTGATACAAAGCATAATCTGCAGAAGATGAATTCACATTTAAAACAGCATCATACATATCCTGCGCCTGCTTATAATTCTTGCTCATAAAATAAGCATCAGCACTTCTTAGATAAGCGTCCTGCTCTACAACGGAGGAACCGCTGCTTATCCTTTTTGTTATCTGCTCAAAGTAGCCCAACGCCTGCCGGTAATTTTCTTTTTGAAGAGAAGCATGACCCAAATCATATTTTGCGTTGGTTACATTTACTTCACCACTTGTTGCCGGATTTTTTAAATAATTAGTCAATTGTTCGATAGCAAGGTCAGGATGGTTGAGCCTGTATGCTATCTCGCCTTTCCAGAAGTAAGCATAAGGCAATTGAGCAGTGTTATAAGGCATTTGTAAAACATCACTAAGCAAACTGTCGGCTTTTACCAATTGCTGATCATTTATGTATTCTACTGCCCTTCCATATAAAATTTTAGGATAGACTCTTTTCACACTTTCACTCTTTCCCTGCAGGCTTTCATACAGCACCAAAGCATCTTTATAGTTGTTAGTGTTAGCAAGTACATTCACCAGCAACTCTTTCGCTTCAGGTGAATAAGTCGAGTTAGGATACGTGCTGATAAAACTTTGTAATTCACTTGATGCCACATCCTGGTAACCTAAATCGAAAGAAAGTTTTGCATAGTTAAAAACAGAGATTTCTTTTTGAACCGGATTGCTGCTGTTAGATGCACAAAACAAAAAAGCGCTTCTTGCATTTACTTTCTGTCCTGTTTTCAGATATGAATCAGCTAACAAATACATGCTGTTTTGCGCCAGCGAATCTTCCTTTCCGCCAAGCTCTTTAAAACCTGCAATGGCTTTTGTCAACTGTTTGGTTTCATAGTACGTGTATGAAATTTCATACAAATCTTCACGCCTTACTTTATCCGTTTTGCTTACATACTCCTGCAGGTAAGGCAGGGCTTTTGTATAATTCTTTTTTTCAAAATAAGCATGACCTATCAACTGCTGCAGTTGCAGGTTGTAATACTGTCCGCCATTGTTTAGTTTGGCTTCACCGTATTCTATTGCTTTGTCCTTATCGCCCTCGAAGTATAAAATTTCAGCTATGTAGTAAGGAACAATCTTCTGGTATGTCGGCTGGTTTTCCACCTTACGAAAAGACTCCATCGCCAGCTTATAGTTTTTATCATAAAAAGAAATAAAACCAAAATAATAATTGGCATCAATATAATTAGGGTCAGACGTTATTTGTCTTATCGAATTAAACAAAGGTTTAGCCTTATCAAATTGCCGGGAAGTAAAATAAGCATATCCCTGGTGAAATTTCATCTCTGCTATATCGCGGTTGCTCAGGTTCTCAATGCCCGCTTTTTCATAATAGGTCAGCGCATTTTCAAACTTTTGATTACGGTAATAATATTCACCCAACTGGTAGCTCATCATTTGTATGCGCGGCTCATTATGCTCCTCATCAACAAAGGTGCGGGCAGCAGCCTCGGCAGTTGATTCATTCATTTTAAGGCTTGCAACAATGGTATAATATTTCGCCTCAAGCTGCGTGCTTACCGGCAGCTTGCTGTTAGGATAATTGCCATCAGCTATATTTTTAAACAAAGGATAAGCAAGGCTGAACTGTTCTTTCTGGTAAAGCTCTTTAGCCAGTTTAAAGTCCGCATCGGGATCCATATTAGCCAGTGTAGCCTGTGCAAAAGGATGGCTTTGTATCGCCAAAACGAGCGCCGCTGCGCCTAAACTTCTTTTCAGTATTGCGATCATAGCTCTAAGGGTTAACGTTGAATATTTTTATAAATATTACAATTACCAATCTTAATAAAAAGCAAAAAACCTTCAATAAGGTGACAGAGAGCGTTATAAGAATGAGAATTTTTTGGAGACCAGCGTCATATCATTCCTCAACATCGTTGCGTCGCACTCTTGTACTTGCAGATTCTTTTCAGCTTTGTACAAATTATGTTTGAACACAACCTCTGAGCACGCTTTTAAAAAATGGCATAAAGGTAATATTTCGTTCAGCAAGACCAGGGAGTGATGCACATGTGTGGATAAAAGAGGATGTGAGGGGGAGGTTGATAACAATTTTGTTTGTAAAAAATCCTGTTGGCGCAAAGACAATTTAAAACGGGGAATAATAAAAATGATAACCAACCATTAAAAATTTTGTTTTTTTAACAGAGTCAGCTAAATTTATGCGTTACAACAATACCTTATAGCCTCAAACTTCTGAAATCTTAATTAATGGGACAGTTTATAAAAGTTGATAAGATGAATGATAATGATAAAACTTATGTGATTAACATCAACCACATTCACTTAATTGAACTTTTAAAAGGACAAGGGTGTAACATTTATATTAATGATGGGATTAAACAATTAATACTTGGGACTTCTCATTCTTATTTAGAAATTGTGCGTAGAATTGAGTCAGAAAAATTTCTTGACATTTAATTTGTAACATGAATAAATTATTACTTTTCTATATTTTTATTTGTTTTTGGATTAGCAGTTTTTCTCAGCTAACTCCTTATAAAGAGGAATTTAGTAAGCTTCAAACAAAGCAATGGATAATAAACAATTTGGATAAGAGTATTCTATATGAAAACGACAGTCAAGTTAAACCAAAGTTTTCCATCAATGATACTGCTATTCAATTAGAATTAAAAAATTATGCTTCTCTAGGCAGCATGCCCTATTCTTTAAATTATATAATTAGAATTAAAAGTTTGGACTATATAATGAATATGTTTATTGATAGAGAACAATTTATTGTTTTCCCAAGGGAAAAAGCTTCAAGTATTTATTTAAAAATTAACACAAGATTTCTTAAAGAAGATCAGACAGCTTCTTTTGTTAAGCATTTAAATGATGCCCTTTCGAAACTTAAGTAATAATTATGAGAAGAAGACAATTGCTTTGTTTAATTCCAATACTTGTTTTATCATCTTGTGATACAGAACTTCTCAAACAAAAAGATAAAATAATCGACAGCTTACAATCGTCTAATTTTCAGCTTAAAAGTGATTTAGAGAATTACAAACAGATAAATAGTAATCAGTTAAAGGCTATCGACTATTATAAACAGTTTGAGCCGAAATTTGCAAAAAAATTTGCATTTGTAATAATTAAGTATTCAAGAAAAGTTATTGAAACATCTCCTAACTCAAATGATTTAATTCCTGTCACAAAGCATTATATAAACTGGACTAACATTCAAGAAGTTGAAGATTATAATGAGGATTTGAAGTATCGATTGATTGATCATGCCGAAAGTTCTTTAAGAGAAAATTTTAGCAACTTTAATAAAGATGACATAATTGAAAGCAAAGAATGTTATGTTTTTAATAGTTATTCTGAAGCTTCAAAAAATCTTAACAGGCTAAAAAATGAATAAATTTATCAATCAAATTCTCGTTTCCCCGAAGGGCTTTTTATAATTTTATTTGTATATAAAAAATAAGGTAATAGCATAGTTAAAGGTAGAGACTATTTGAATGATATAAAATGATAACCATCTTCTTCTTCTGAAATGATGCATTCTTTACCTGTAAATCCGGTAAAATCATAACTGTGCATTCCTAAAATTTTAAATTCGAATTTGCATCTTAAATTTTCTATGGAATCCTTTTCTATAAAATGAATCTCTTCATTCGTTTTTTTTAAAACAACCCACAAATATAAATCAGAATGAACCATTGGATCGTTTTCTCTTAACTCGAAACTTTTAATTTTGGCTTCGTAATTCATAGTTAATCTTTAAAGATAAAGCTAACAAAAAAGGCTGTTTTAAGTAGCGCTATTTGTATAAAAAATCCATCATCAATACAAATTTTTTATACCTATAAGTTCTGCTCGATCATCAATATCTTGGCTCAATCTATCATCAATATAAGATATGTAAATAACTCCCTCGCTGGTTTAAGTGTTCCAAACGGCACTTAAATCTAAAATGGCAGAGATCTGCGTCCGGTAAAATTCAGGGCGATTGCAGATTGTTTTACTTGTTCATTTGGCAGTAAAATCTTTCCGCTGCTGCAATCAACTATGCCAGCTTCTTCCAAACCAAAGCTCTTTTATAAGAAGCAGTAATTGTGTTTTAAGAAAAAGAGCAATTAAATGTAATAATGTTTATCTTTATTTTTCTGCCTTTGCAGGTGTTCTTCAGGTTGACCGAGAATTAGGCGCTAATAAAAAAACATTCGGGTAGGTGATGGAGACTTGTTGTCGTTTAAGCGATTCTCAGCACCTTTATTTTATTTCCGGTCAACCTGTTCTTCACCTGCAAATAACTACTGAAATAACTTTTTGCTGCCGTTGTATGTGTTATCCCTCGCTGGTTTGAGTGTTCCGCGGGGCACTTAAATCTAAAATAGACGCGGGACGGATGTATGAACTTACACAAAAAAAATTGGGAACAGCTTATTCTACCTGAGAAATCCAAATATGAATAAGGTAGTAGTTAAATAGCAGTTTAAATCCAGCAAAAAGTTGTTACTTTTAAATAATAAAAATTACTATTTATGGGATTCATTAAAGAATTCAGAGAATTTGCCTTAAAAGGCAATGTAATAGAACTGGCTATTGCGGTTATTATTGGCGCCGCTTTCGGACTTATTATTGCTTCTTTAGTACAGGATGTAATTACCCCATTACTATTAACACCTGCGCTAAAAGCCGCTCATGCTGAGAACCTGGACCAACTCACCTGGGGTACGGTGAAATATGGCAGATTTCTGGTGGCAGTTATAAATTTCTTTCTTGTTGCTCTGGTATTATTCCTGCTGATTAAGGGAATAAACCGGTTAAAGCGTGAAAAAGCTGAAGTTCCAAAAACTCCCGAATTGACGTTGTCAGAAAAAACTTTGTTGGAAATAAGGGATTTATTAAAAAGATGACCCACCGAATCAGACAGGGTTGTTTAACGAATCTTCTACAGCTTCTCGTCCTAAAAACAACCCTCGCTGGTTTAAGTGTTCCGCAGGGCACTTAAATCTAAAATGGTAGCAGGACTGCGTCCGCTAAAATTTAATGCGTCTTCAAATTTTTGGTCTTTCATATTTGCAGCCGTTCTTCATCTTCATCTCAATATCCTGCAAACACAAAATTTCTTAACTTTGAAACTGATTCGTTTACTGAACTATCTGACAAAGATTTTAAAGAACTACAAGATATTTTAGGAACGGCGCTAAGAAATATTTGGGCTCATTATTGACAACAAGAAGCACATGCCACTAACAGTGTGTCTTTATAAAATTGTGGCTGGACGTTAAGCATTCAACTATAAATCACTATTTTGCTTTTGTGGTTAATTGAAACGGACGTTTTTCAAATGCCACAACTTCATAAACACATAACCGTTAGCGGTCATTGTAAAGCGACACCCTACAAAATTGGACAGTCAGACCGCATTCACTTGAACTTTGGAAAATCTTTCAAACTTTTAAAAAGTGGCTCTTGCTTTTTGCGGCCATCTTCAATTGCCCAATTTGCCATTGCGTACAAAACAGGTCTTAGTGCCTCGCCAGACTTTGACAAACTATAAGTAACGTGTGGTGGAATAACAGGTAATGCTTTTCTTAAAATCAAATCATCTGCTTCTAATTGCTTTAAATGTTGTATTAACATTTTTTCCGTAATGTGTGGCATTAATTTTTTTAGTTCGCCATAACGTTTACCGCCAGACAATAAATGAAATAAAATTATAGGCTTCCAGTAACTGCCTATTTTTTCCATTACATAGGTAACCGGGCATAGTTTAAACACGGTTTGTTTATTAAACTGAATTGTTGAACTCTCTTTTATTTTAGCCATTTTAGATACTTACTTTAGAGTTTGTACTTGTATAAAAGTAAGTACAAAGATAACTTTGCACCAGACTTTAAAAAATAAAATTTTAGAAAATGGAAAAAGTAATTGTATTTGGTGCAACAGGCGGGTCAGGTAAACAAGTCGTAGAACAAGCCTTGGAAGCAGGTTATGAAGTGAAAGCGATAATTAGAAAGCCTGAAACGTTCAATATTAATCATCCTAACTTGAAAATTATTAAGGGGGACGTACTTCAACCAATCACATTTCAAGATGAACTGAAAGATGTAACTGCGGTAATGTCTTGCTTAGGAATACCCAAAGTGCAGCCGACAACTTTATACTCTGAAAGCATGGAAAATATCATTAAAGTAATGAAACGCTGTAATGTTACTCGAATTCTTTGCATTTCATCAAGTGCTATTGATATTCCACCTAAAAGTTCGTTCATTATGACGTTCCTTTTAAAAAATGTTTTACAACGCATCTATAAACCAGTCTATGCAGATATGACTTTAATGGAAAACAAATTAAAATCTTCAAATTTAGACTATACAATTGTAAGAGCACCAAAGCTAACTGATGGAAAGAAAACAAAAAAGCATAGAATTGTAACGCAGCAGCCTTTAAAAAAAATACCAACAATTTCAAGAGCCGACCTTGCAGCTTTTATGCTAAATATCATTAATAAAGACAACACTTTTAAATCAACAATAGAAGTAGCATACTAAACAATAATAAAATGAAAGAATATATTTTAATCAATCGAGTTCCTGCAAATTATGACAGAACTGACGCACAAAAAATTAATGACGCTTGGAACATTACGACAAACAAATGGAAAGCAGATGGAATATTTGTTACCAGTTTTGTTTTTCCAAGCGAAGGGTTTCTTGTATCTACTACTGATAAAATAGTGCAAAATGGAAATGTGTTATCCGACAATTTGAAAGTAGTGAGTGTAATTGTTTTAAAAGCAAATGACTACGAAAGTGCTGTCGTATTAGCAAAAGAATGCCCACATTTTGAACAATCGGGAACGGTAGAAATTCGAGAAATAATGTCAAGACCTTCATAAAGACAGGACGAGAAGAACAACGAACCGCTAACATGGGGTTTGGCAATAGCAGGGCTTGACGTTGTTAGCTTCGGCTGTAGGTTTGTCTCGTCCTGAAATAGGTTGTCTCCAAAACAACCATTTTATGGACATAAAAGACAAGGTTATTCAGGAGTATTTAACCACCGGGTGTGGCTACCGCAAGCTTCAGGAAAAGTACGACATTGGGCGTGCAACCATCTGCAAGTGGGTACACTACTTGTCGCAAATAGCCCTCATATTGACGCACTTGCCCACTACGATTGTAAAGCAAACAACCCATTTTTGAAAAAAACATAAAATGAGAAAATTAAAGTTACAAATGCAAATGACCATTAACGGATATGTTAGCGGACCGAATGGAAAGAATGACTGGATGACTTGGAATCCTGATGACCAATTTTTAGCGTTTCTCGTTTCACTTATTGATTCGTCAGACACCCTTGTACTTGGACGAAAAACGGCAGAAGGAATTATTCCATATTGGGAGGATACAGCGGAGAAGAATCCTGTTCATCCATTTGCAAAAAAAATTTTTGATATACCAAAATTTGTTTTCACTAAAACACTTGACAAATCACCTTGGAACAACACCACTTTAGCAAAAGGAAATCTTGTAGAAGAGATTGTGAACTTGAAAAAGCAAAACGGTAAAGACATTCTGGTTTTTGGCGGTGCTGGTTTTGTTTCATCACTAATAAAAGAAAGGCTTATTGACGAATATCATCTTATTGTAAATCCAACAGCTATTGGGAGCGGTATGACCATATTCAGTTCACTTACGGAAATACAGGAATTTTCTCCTATACAAGCAAAGTTATATCCTGGTGGCAAAACTGTTTTAAGTTACAAATTAAAAAACGAGTGACAGAACAATAACAATATATCAACTGACATCATATTGGAGGAACAGAAAGGCAGCCGATAACAGTAGTGTTTATAAAATTATGGCAGGACGTTAAGCATTCGACTTTAAATCGCTATTTTGCTTTTGTGGTTAATTGAAACTAACGTTTTTCAATTGCCACAACTTCATAAATACTTAAACGTTTGCAGAAATTATTTTTATAGTTAACAATTAAATAAGCTATTATGGGTTCACAAGCTATACAAGGCCAACTTTGGGGGCAACGACCTAAAGACTGGGCTGACATTCAGGAACAAACAGGACAAGCAGGTTATGACTTTGTTCTGAGTGCGTTATCGTTATGGTCTGCACAAAGATTACTGGATATCGGTTGCGGTACGGGTTACTTTTGTAAACTCGCAAGCGACAAAGAAGCCAACATTACCGGACTTGACGCAACGGCTGAGTTTATACAAGAAGCAAAGAAAAGATTGCCAACTGCCAACTTCGTTATAGGGGAGATGGAAGAACTTCCTTTTATAGACAAATCCTTTGATGTGGTTTGCGGTTTTAATTCATTTCAATATGCTGCCAATACTAAACATGCACTCATAGAAGCAAAAAGAGTTTTAGCAGATGACGGAAAATTAGTAACCATGATTTGGGGCAACAAAGAAGAATGTGAAGCAGTTACTTACTTAAAAGCAGTAGGCAGCCTTTTACCTCCGCCTCCGCCGGGAGCTCCCGGTCCATTTGCACTTTCAGAAAATGGGTTATTGGAAAAAGTTCTGAAAGAAATTGGGTTTTGTAAAATAAACACTTTTGATGTACCATCCATGTGGGATTATCCTAATGCCGAAACAGCGTTGAAAGGTTTAATATCTGCTGGTCCGGTGGCAAGAGCTATTGAAAACAGTGGTTTCGAAAAAGTTTACGACACAATATCAAATGCAATACAACCTTACATAAAAGCCAATGGACATATAGTATATAGAAATAAGTATCGGGTTGTCATTTCAGAAAAATAATATAGTATCTCAAAGTATAGCTTATAACTTCTGCCAACAAAAGGTCACTGTTGCACAATAACACTTTTCATAAAAACTACCCTCCAAATCCTATATAACTGCTGTTGGTATTCGTAAAACTTCAGATAACGGAACATAAATTTATTAATTTCGGGCCTGACTTCAAGCAAACAAGTTGGTATCGAAATTGACAAACTTATTCGTTCTATTGAAAATGCAATTACTGCGACAGCTTTAAAACTGAAGTTTTACCTGCCACACCTAAAGATTTGAAGCAATTAAAAAAAACGAATGGCTTTTTGATTGGAAAGCAGAAGCGAAGAACATAGACAAATTAATCTATAAACATGTTATAATTGACAATCCTGACATTCTTCAGGGCTTAATAAGCTTGCAGGATAGAGGCGGCCACGTGTTTATGCATCTGATTGAAAGCAACAGGTTTAATCGTGGTGCAAAAGGTTTACTTAGGAGTGCCAGGCAATCTTGCAGCTTATGCTTGAAAGCTTTTTTTTGACAAAGGCTTTGATGGATATGTTTCTTTTGAAAGTAAAACAAAACTGACTGAGACCATTAGGGTTAACTTTAAGAGCAGAATTACTATTTGATAACTTTATGGCTATTGACAAAAAAGCAGCGACAAAACTTGTTGATCAATACTTTCCCAAAAATTCGTAACTTTAAGTAATGGTAAAAGAAGCTAAAAATATTGACTTTTATACAATTCGGTACGATGCCACTATTTTACCTTCAGTCTGATTAAATCGTTATACAGCTTTCAGTCATTATTTTCACTGGAATATGTACAATTTGGCTTCGCTCTTCCGGGACTGGAGGTTTTTAAAATGCCCTGCCATCGCCAATGCCTCTAACACTATAAGCAACTTTGACGAACCCACTTTGCAGAATATGCGGTTGTCGGGCCTGTTAAGGTTCGTTTTGCCCAATGGTAAAGCTGCCTGCAACGCTTTTGTATTACCAGGTGACAATGAACCGTTGTTGGGAGCTATCCCTATGGAAGAAATGGACGTAATGATCCATCCGCAGCGTCAGGAATTGATTGTAAATCCTGAACATCCAACTATGCGGTACTAAAAATGAAATAATTTTTAAGGCCTGTTGCAAACACTGCTGTTGGAGGCAGTTTCATTTATTATTAATGAATTGGAAAATGCTGTCTGCGATTGTAAAAGTAGTTTGTGCCATTATTGTAAACTGCGATTGAAAGCCCAACTGCTTGTTTATCTTTCATAAATGTTTTTCCCAATCTCGCAACAAGGGTGTCTGGATTTACTTGTTTGGTTTGTCCATATAAAGAAGTTGTTGCAAGCGTAAACCAGGCAATAATTGCCGGACTTATAATTCTATCATTACATTATTTTTAAAAATGCCGTTTTTTAGTTTTTTAACCAGCATAGTCGTTCTGAGGCTGCGGATTTCATCTTCACCTATAATATGCCGGCGTGCCAAAGCTTCATCATCAGCATTAATCAGTTCAATATCTGCATACATCAATCCCATTTGCTTATTTTGTACCAAATTTGCTTATTTCACTTTTTATAAAACTTTTTATTCCTGTCCTGTGCCCTTGCAATAGCAGGTATTATGGCTAAAATAGACGTGGTTCTTTTATATCTCTGCAAGGTTTGCCACCGGCTCGGATAAACAATTGCAAAAAAATTTTTGTACTTTCATGGCATTTTTCCAAATACGAGCATGGCGACAATAACCTATAAATAACTACTTGCATGAAAGCTATTCAGAACAGTAATATCGGGACAAAACAAAAGGCGCTTGCTATTAATCTTGATCCTGCCATTTATGGCACCTTTGCTGAAATTGGCGCGGGGCAGGATGTGGCCGCGAATTTTTTTAAAGCGGGCGCCTCCTCGGGCACCATTGCCAAAACTATGTCGGCTTATGATATGCTCTTTTCTGATGCTATCTATGGCGCGGAAAAAAAGCGCCGTTACGTCAGCGAGAACAGGCTGATAGCGATGCTTGACCGGGAATACGCCCTGCTGATTGAACGCCTGGCCGAGCAACGCAGTGCAACAACCACTTTTTTTGCTTTTTCAGATACCGTTTCAGCGCTCAATTATCACAAGACAAACGTAGGACATGGCTGGATGGGTGTGCGTTTTCAGCTAAAGCCCGGCGGTGAGTATAATGATGTGGTGCTGCATGTGAAACTATCAGATAACGATAATAACCTGCAGCAACAAGCGGTGGGGATTTTAGGAGTAAACCTGATCTATGCCTGTTTTTATCATCCCGCAAATTCCCTGCTGTTTTTGCTTTCGCTGATGGACGACCTGTCTAAAGACCGTCTTCAGATAGACATGATACGCTTTGAAGGTCCTGATTTCAGCAAAGTGGATAACCGGCTGATGAGCCTGCACCTGGTAAAATACGGTTTTTCAGATGCTGCTGTCTTTGGCGCCGACGGTAAAAACGTACAACCTTCCGAGGTCTTGTATAAGAAGCACATCGTTGTGGTGCGCGGACGTTTTCGTCCTGTCATCAACGTGCATCTGGATATGCTGAACACCGGCGTGAAACAATTTATGGAAGAAAAGGATGTGGACAAAACAAATGTAGTCGTTCTGACAGAGCTTACCCTGCAATCATTAAAAGAAAGAAACGCGGATCTGGCCGCCGAAATAGATGAGAAAGACTTCTTGGACCGTGTAGATATTTTAGGTTCGCTGGGTCAAATGGTGATGATTTCTAACTTTCACGAGTATTATAAACTGGTTGCTTACCTGTCAACCATCACACAATTGAAGATGGGTGTAGTATTAGGCTACCCTAACCTTGAGTATATTTTTTCTGAAGAGCATTATAAGGGCCTGCCCGGCGGTATTTTAGAATCTTTTGCTGCATTATTCAGCCGTAAGGTAAAACTGTTTATTTACCCTACTTTGCGCGATGGTGTAATCTGGAATTGCCAGCGGTTCAGCCTGCCGCCCCACCTCATAGACTTATATCGTTACCTAATTGCAAATAACAAAATAGAAGACATTCTTGACTACAACAGGAATAACCTGAATGTGCAAACAGATAAAGTGTTACAGCTCATAAAACAAGGCGCAGATGGTTGGGAAGAATACGTGCCGGCCGAAGTAGCTGCCATGATAAAAGAGCGCTGCCTGTTTGGATGCGACGGTGAAAATACTCACGTTGAGGAAGGCGCAACTGCAACCGGAGATAATCTTGAAAATGTACAATAACTGCTTAATTTAGGGTTATTAAGAATTAGTCTTTTTCTTTATTCGATTAAATTTATTCACGCGTTAATGGTCTTTTAAATAGGAAATTAATCTTATTTACATTTATCGTGTTATGATTTATGAAAGAAAATATCTCCGCTTATCGTTTCAAGATTAATGGAATTGTTGCCTCCTCCGTTTAAGCTGCTGTTGATAGCAGTGCCGGCCACTCTTTTCATATCTTTATCTTTTTCGCCGAAGTCAAAATCAGAATACATAGTGCCTGTGATGGTGTTTAATTTTACTTCTGCAGCCCGTTGCGGAGATACAGCCATATCAACAAATCCGCTGATGCTTTTAGCTTTTATCTCTGCTGTTTTTCCCGCTATAGTAATGTTTCCATTGATTGTTTCCACACTGAGATTCGTATTTTCCGGAATATAAATAACACAATTAATTTGAGTCTTATTATTGCAATTACAATCATTTGATCTTCCCTTTTGAAAATCAAATTTAGCTTTAACATCGAGGCTGCCGCCTGTTTCATCAAAATCCCATTTGTAATCGTCGTTATTCTTGTTGTCGTTTACATTTACAGAAGCTCTTACATAAGCTTCCTTTTTGTTCCAGGTGCGGATGGTAATGCTGTCAGCTATCTGAATATTCAAATTAACAGATCCGGCGGGAGACAGGTTAACATGCTTTTCAATAATTTTCTGTGCATTCAGACTAAAAGTGAAAAAAGGCAATAAAATAATAATAATTATCTTTTTCATATAACTGATTTTTTAAGAATTATAATTTATTATAGTGTAAATGAGACTATCCTTTTCTCAGGTAAATATCTCCGCTTATATTGCTTATCTTCAGGTCTGCACCGCCGCCGTTAAGGCTGTTTTTAATATTATTGCCGCCAATGCGCTGCATTTTATCTTTAGGGTTTGTGAGATCAAAATCAGTATACACGCTGCCGCTGATAGTGCTCATTTCAACATCTGCAGGTGTTTTTGCCGGTAAAGTAATATCAATGTTGCCGCTGACAGATGCGATGGAAGTAGGCTTATCTTTATTAAGACTGTTTAAGATTACATTTATTTCGCCGCTGATAGTAGAGAGCACCAATGGCCCGCTCACCGCCTTTATATTAATAGAATTACAGTTGTTTATCTCTACTTCATTATTAATATTTCTGATAGTGATATTGCCTGAGAAGCCGCAACTGCTTTTGATATCTAAAGCCAGATTAGCAGGTACTTTTACCTTATACACTTCCCGTTGCGTTATCGGCAACAGGCACCGAACAGTAATAGTGTTCCCTTTTTTTTGTACATCAAGACCTATACCTGTATTATCTGTTCCCATAGCATACACAGGTTTCAGTCCTTTTGCCCGCTCGGGAATTCTGGTAAACCGTTCTGAATTGGTGGTAATAATAATTTCGTTACCGCTATATCCTTCTACAGGAAAATCACCGCCAAAATCTTTTAAAATAAGCTTGCCTGCTTTTGTATTTTCTACCTGCAGTTTATACTCCTGCGCCGATAATGCTTTTGAGGTTAAAAACAGAATCAGGAGTGAAATTGCGAATTTTGTTGCTTTCATTTTTTTTATTTAAAGGATGGAATAATTAAAAACAGGCAGACTAAAAAGTTTCCTTGGTTTCTATAGTATTGAATTTAATGTTTTAAGGTATAAATTGTCAAAAGAATATAGGTGTTTTGCTAAACAGGATAGTGCATTTCAAATGGTCGTTTCTGTACTTGACGGCCGACGGTTATTTTTCAAGCTTCCGTCATTGTCAGGAACGAAGTATCTGGTTTGTAATTAAGAAGCCCCATCAGCAGATTGCTTTGTCGTTACTCCTGCCAATAACGGTGCATTCGTATTAGAAGAGACAACTTGAGATATACAGAACACGATATATTTTCATTATTTTTAAAAAAAAAGCAGCTCTTATAATTCCTTCAAAGCCTTTTTGCCTATTTTTTTTACTTCGTCATTAGTATTCGTCCTGGAGATTATTTCCCTGATTGGTTTTATAGCTTTTGTTTCATTTTTTTGCGTAAGCATATTTATCAGTACAATCTGAATAATTGGCTCTGTCTGTTTGCTTAATGACTGCACCAATGAGTCGCGTACTTCTCTGTCATTTGAAAATTTATTTACTGAGTAAAGAGCTGCCAGTCTCACATTTACATTTTTGTCTTCATTTAATGTGTTAATCAAAGCATGAATGATTTGCTGGTCAGGGTCCGGCATTTCTTCAGCATAGCTCACTGCCTTTATTCGCTGGCTTGCCGATTCATCTTTCAATAAACTGAACATAAGCGTTTCCTTTACGTCTTTGAGATCTTTCTTGATTCCGGATAGCTGCTCAAGAGAGGTATTTGCTGTGCGAAAATCTTTAATAGAAAGACCGGTTAATATGCCTGCAAAAAGTATCACACATGCTGCTGCAATCTTCCAGACTAACGAAGTCCGGTAAAATGAAAATATCTTAGTCTTTAGATCTTTTTCAAGAATATTTTGCGCAGCCAGCAAACTCAATTCAGACTGCAGCATTGCGTTGAATTTTTTTTGCACCCCTTCACCTGGAGTTATTTCTTTTTCATCTGACATTTGATCCATAAGAAATTGCAGGCGCTGCAATTCTTTTGCACACTTTTCACAAGACTTTATATGAATGTCAAAGCTATACCTGGTGACATCGCTTAGTTCATGATCTATATAATCTATCCACATTGACTCAACATCTTCACACGTCATAACATCTGGATTATGGTTGGTTAAAATAAAAGCATTTCAATTGTTTCAACGCCCTGTGTATCTGCACTTTTACCGCCGTTACCGACACATCTTTTATCTCTGCTATTTCCCTGTATTTTAATCCCTGGTAGCGGCTCAAAATGATTATTTCACGCTGGTCTGGTACTAACCGGGCTAAGGCCTTGTTCAATTTCTCAAGATCTTCTTCTTTATGTGTTTCGTTGGGGTCAGCTATCGTTTCATGGCTTGCATGTATATTACCAAAGTTCAAAGCTATCTTTTGCCGTTCTTTGTGAAAATCATAAAACACATGGCGGCTCATCTGGTATATCCAGGTCTTAAAATTCCCTTCTTCCATTTTATAAGTCCGACGGTATTTAATAACCCTGTAAAATAAACTCTGTGTCAAATCTTCACTGGCAGCTTTGTCAAGGGTTAATTTGTAAAAGAAATTAAACAACCTCACATGATACCGCTCAAAAAGCAACGTCAGTTCAGACAGGTTACCTTCTTTTACTTTCAGCATAATATTTTCATCCGATAATTCTGCTGTCAATGTTGAAAAAATTGAGGGTTATATAATTGATTACTGCAAAAAAGTAAAAAGGTTACAGGAATTCAAAAAAGAATTTTAAATAGCAGAAGAAGGAAACGGATGATCAGGGCTTTTCAAAGGATCTATTCAATTTATAGCCGCAGTCGTATTCTTCACCAACAGCTTTTCGCTGATGAAATATTTGCAGGTGAACAACGACAGCAAAGGCGAAAATTTTTCAAGAGAATCACGAAAATAGTTTAACTGCTGTTCTTTAGAAATACTACCCTTCAATATTAATATTTAGAAAGTGAAATTTGCTGAACAAACATAGAGACATAAACTTATTTTACCGGCTTATCTTTTTAAATAACTTAAGTCAAAAAAAGCCGCTTAAAAAAATGAAGCAGCTTTTCTATTAGTTGTAAAAGTTTTTTTAATGGAACTTTGCAGAAATGTATTCGATTAATTTTTCGTCACTCATTTTATTTGACGTGCTTTCTTTTGAAATGGTATTTTTGTATTGCGGCGTCTCAGCCAGGTAATTAATAAACTGTTCCTGTACCTTTCCGGTACCGGTTACATGAACTTCGTCAACATTTTGCATGTGAGAAGTTATTTCTTTAAATAATTTTTGAAGCGAGTCTTTTTCTGCATTGTTCGCAGCGTTTTCATTTGAGTTACTTTCCTGACGTGCTGCTTTAGCATGTGCTAATACAACAAAATTATCTGAGTCTGCATTTTCTCTGCCTACAATAATGGCCTGGTGTGAGTCCATCCAGATGCCGAATTGTTTTTTGTTTTTTACTGACATTTTGTATTTATTAAATGATAGCAAGAATACGTAATTAAATTGTGGATAGTTATAAAAAGAGGATATTAATTATTTTTAAATTTTTTAGCAGCCGCAGTGGATGGTCTTCACCAACTGCTTTTTGCTGATGAATATTTGCAGGTGAAGAACAGGTTGACCGAGAATTAAATAAAGGTGCTGAGAATCGCTTAAACGACAACAAGACTCATCACCTACCCGAATGTTTTTTAATTAGCGTCTAATTCTCGGTCAGCCTGAAGAACACTGGCCTTTAGAAAAAAATACAAGAAAGCTAAAATTGCATTCTATAAAAACAAGCTTCAGCAGTTGAAATCAGAGCCGGTATGAAAGAGTTGTATAAAAGAACTAAAGCTAAATTATGTGCCGCTCTGAATTGGACTAAGCGTTAAGCATTTTATCTACTGGTTTGCTAAGTTGTTTTAATAAAAAGTTAGGTGCAATCTTGCTCATTATTTTTATGATATTTGCAAGTCCGGGATAAATTTCAAGTTTGTCATTTTCTAAACCTTTCAATGCAACAGAAACCAATTTATCTGCATCCATTAATGATTTGTTGTCCACATCGCCTTCAAATTTGTCATTCAAAGGAGTTTTTGCCCCTGGTGCAACCAACTCAAAAACTTTAACCATTGTATTTTTCAACTGAATTCGTAAAGATTTTGTGTACGAACGAAGTCCGGATTTTGTTGCTCCATAAATTGGCGAAATTGGAAATGGAATAAGTGCAAGTCCCGATGTTACATTAATAATCGCTGCTGATTTTTGCGCTTTCAAATGAGGTAAAAACTGATGTATCATACGAATTGGTCCAGATAAATTGATTTCAATTTCTCCGGTAATATTTTCCAGGTTAATTGAAGTGTCGTGCAGGTTTACTTTCCGCATTTCCCCTGCATTATTTATAAGCACATTAAGATTTGGAAATTGTTTTATTACTTTTCCATAAAGTTCAACAATTGCTTTGGGCTCGCTTACATCACTTTGGAAAGTGTGAACTTTTGGAAATGATTTTTTCGTTTGATCAAGCTTGCCCTGGTCTCTGCCTGTTATGATTATGGTATTTCCCAAATTAAGTAATTGCTTTGCAAATTCAAGTCCGAGCCCACTTGTGCCACCTGTGATGAGAATTGTATTTTTAGTTAAATTCATCTTTTATTTGTTTAAATTAATACTGCAAAGATGAACTTGTATTAAAGATTTCTTGTGGTGGCAGTTTAAGTTTAAATGGTGATAGTTTAAGTTTTTTCGCTCAATTGCTTCATTAAATAGTCCTCACGGAATTGTTTCGGTGTTTTCTTTTCAAACCTTTTGAAAAATTTTGTAAAGTTTGATGGGTCATAGGTCAAAAGAGAAGCTATTGCACTAATAGGCAGGTCGTTTTTCTGTAACATTGATTTTGCAATGTTCATTATTTTCTGTTCATAAAAGAAACAAGGATGCAAACCTGTAGTTAGCTTTATTGTATTACTTAAATGTATAGGATGTATATGTAAAATATTTGCAACATCTTTTATTTCAAACATTTCAGTTGCCTTACCGTCAACAATGTCTGATAAATGCTTGTCCAAAGCACTCAAATAGTCTTTAGTAATTTCGTGCTGTCTTGCCAATATTTTTTTTGGAATGTCCATAAGGTTATGTCTAAAATTGCCATCAACATGCTAATATATGCACCTTTGTGATTGGGTCAAAATAAATACTTCCTTTATTTTACAGTCATTTATTTTTGTTTTTTGTAATTGTTATTGCGCAAAGCGTGATGTGAAACATTTTAAATGTGTTTTCAATATACAAAACATATTTAAAGTCACTTTTTTTAGCAGCCACAGTTGATGTTCTTCACCAACAGCTTTTTGCTGATGAATATTTGCAGGTGAAGAACACCGGCAAAGGCAAAAAAATTCTCATTACTCTACACCGCATCAACATCTGCAATAATCGTTACACTGCGGTATCTTTTGTTGGATTGAATAATAGCAATCTGCTGCAATATATCCTGTTTGCATTTCCGGATAAATTGTGCGTCTTTGGGCAGCTTCAGCAACAGCTCAAATATGTATTGATTTCTCACACGGTTCACTCCAGGTTCGGCAGGGCCATTCAGGTATGCTGCGTATTTTTCTGTTAGAAAACGGCCTGAAATATTGGCTGCTTCTTCTGCAACATCCCTAAGCTTGTGTTTGCAGGTTAATTGTATAATTCTTGAAAAAGGCGGGTAAAAGAATTGTTTGCGGTTTTCTATTTCAAACTTATACAGCTCTTCATAGTTATGCTGCTGCACAAACTGCAGCACCGGGTGATGCGTGTTGCTTACCTGCACAATCACCTTTCCCTGTTCTTGGCGGCGCCCTGCACGTCCGCTTACCTGCTCCATTAGTTGAAAGGCTCTTTCATTTACCCGGAAATCGGCGAAGTTTAATAATGCATCTGCGTCTGCTATGCCTACAAGGTTTACGTGTTCAAAATCAAGGCCTTTTACCACCATTTGTGTTCCGGCGAGAATGTCTATTCTTTGCTGCTCAAATAATTTTATCAATGCATCATGATCATTTTTTCCACGAATGCTGTCATAATCCATCCGGGCAATTTTTGCCTGCGGAAAAGCTTCTGTTAGTGCTTCTTCCATTTTTTCTGTCCCAAAGTTTCTCTGCATAAAATTGTGGCTGCCGCATGCAGCGCAGGTCAGCACCAAAGGATAAACCGTACCGCAGTAATGGCACTGCAACTTATTTTTCGCCTTATGATAAGTAAGCGAGACATTGCAATGTTCGCATTGCGGTATCCAGCCACAGGTGCCGCAAACTTGGTAGGGCGAATAACCGCGCCGGTTTTGAAACAAAATCACCTGCTTTTTTTGCTGCAATGTTTGTTGTATCGCCTCTGTTAGCTGTGGCGATAAAATGACCTTTTCTTTGTTTTGCGAAACAATAGTTTTCAGATCAATTATCTCTATCTGCGGCATTTGTACGTTGCCATAGCGTTCGGTTAAGTTTACCAAACCATACTTTCCTGTTTGCGTATTGTAATAGCTTTCAATAGATGGAGTGGCGCTGCCAAGCAATACTTTTGCGTTGAATAACGAAGCGTAATAAACAGCAGCATCACGGCCATGATATCTTGGCGCCGGTTCCTGCTGCTTGTAAGACGCGTCGTGCTCTTCATCAACAATTATCAGCCCCAGATCTTTGAACGGGAGAAACAGAGATGATCTTGCGCCAAGGACAACCTTCGTTTCACCTGTCTTTATTTTGTTCCATATTTCTACCCGTTCGTTGGGGTTAAATTTGGAATGATAAATGGTGATGTATCCGCCGAAGTATTTTTGCAGCCTTCGTATGATCTGGGCAGTCAATGCAATCTCGGGAAGCATGTACAGCACCTGCTTTCCTTCTTTAATATACTGCTCTATTATTTTAATATAAATCTGCGTCTTACCGCTCGACGTAACGCCTTGCAGCAAACAAACATTTTTATCAGTAAAAACATTTTTTACACTATCAGCCGCAATTGCCTGCGCAGGCGATAATGTAAAATCTATCTTTATATCTCTGGGCAAAGATGGCAGCCTGTCAACCGATCTTTTTTCTAACCGCACAATATTTTTATCAGCCAGGCCTTTTAGCTGTGCGGCGGATGCATTTGCTTTTTTTAAAAGATTTGTTTGCGTTACTTCTCCTTCTGTTTTTATTAAATGCAGGTACGCAAGCAGCAACTCCAGTTGCTTTGGCGCTTTGTTTTTGCTCCATTCGTTCAGCAGCTTTGCCAGGTTTTCTTCATTGTGATAATCAGGTGCGAGATGTACGTAAGTTTCAATCTTATTTTTATAGGTTTCTTTTAAGGCTTCCCAAACCATACAAACCTTTTTTTCTATTAAACCTTTTATAACAGGATAAACATGAGACACATCCAATATCTGCTGCACTTCGCTCAGCTTCAGTTCTTTTTTCAGCAACAGCGCTTCGGCGACTAAGTATTCTTCATCATTCAGATCAGACAAATCTTCACCATATTCTTCGTTGTATGTAAGTATGCTTTCGCTCGATAGCTTCAGATGCGATGGTAAAGCCGCCTGCATCACGTCGCCTTCATTGCACATGTAATAGTCTGCCATCCACTGCCACAACTTTAACTGGTTAGGATAAATAAGCGGCTGTTCATCAAGAATATTAAGAATGTCTTTTGGCTCAAAAGATGCAGGTTTGTCAGAATGTAAAAGCTTTACAATTCCCGAATATTTTTTATTTTTTAACTGCACTTCCACCCTTGATCCCGGATGTACATTTTCTTTTAAATGTTCCGGTATCGCCCACGTATAGTTTTTAGGTAATGCAAGCGGAATGATCACTTCAGCAAACAATTGGCGGTTTGTTTCAGTACTGAAAAGAGTGGAAGAGGTTGTAGTTTCGTGCATTTGAATTAAGCACTAAAATTAGCTGATAATAAAATAACCTGTTCTTTTTCATTGTTAAGTTCATAATTTGTCCTGTTTTCTTATTATAGCTTACAGCGATTTTTTATTCGTTTTTTATTCGTATTGTTGCTTTAGAAGTATGGAAATTTGTAACACCTTTTGCTTTCGTTTTCGGGCTTATGCAAGTGGGGGAATTAGAAGTACAAATGTTCAATTTAGCACGAATGTAAAATAGAATTCCAAATACTTAAATTAACACTCCTGCCTCCATTTGGGAAACTCTTGTTACCTGCTGGCCTTTCTTCCGTCAATACAAAATGCACAAGCAAAAGGTTAGTCCGCCAATTACTTGTGCAAAAAGTATCAATTTGTTTTTAAGTCTATTTATTGGCCTATCATTTTTAATGACAAGTTCCACAAACGGTTTGCGTTTTCTTTGTCAAAAGTATACATTGAAATTTTTTCATAATTGTCAGGTCGTTTTGTATCGTTTCATTTTTTTTGTTTAACGATTATTTGTTATTGTTTTATCATTAGTCCGCCATCAATTACAAATTCGGAACCTGTTATAAACGAAGCATCATTACCTGATAAATAGGTTATTAATTTTGCGACATCTTCTGGTATTCCAAATTTTGATAAAGGAATTTGTTTCAAAAGTTCTTCCGTCATTGTTTTTAAAGTTGCTTCATCTAAATCCATTTTAGTCGCAATTTCTGTGGCTGTTGGGCCAGGGCTTACAGCGTTCACTCTTATTTTTCTTGACGCTAATTCTACGGCTGCAATTTTTGTTAATGAATTAATTGCCGCCTTACTTGCAGCATACACAGAAGTATAAGGCGATGAAACTGTCGCTGAAGTAGATGACACTAAAACAACGGAAGCATTGTCGTTTAAATGCGGGATAAATTTGCTGAGTGTAAAATATGCCCCTTTAAAATTCACATTTATAATGTTATCAAATAGGCTTTCTTGTGTGAACTCAATTGATGCAAATTTTGCAATACCAGCATTGATTACTAAAATATCTACTTTGCCAAACTTTTCGCTAATAGATGAAACCAAATTATCTGTGTCCGAAAGACTTGCTTGGTCTGCCACAAATGGCGTTGCACCGATTTCTTTTGCTGATTTTTCTATGGCATCTTTTCGTAAGCCTGTGATAATTACTGTCGCACCTTGTGTTACTAATTCTTTGGCGGTTGCAAAACCAATTCCGCTGTTTCCACCTGTTACTACGGCTACTTTTCCTTTTAAATTTGTCATTTCGTTTTTTTAAAATTTTTATACTTTTTTGTAATATGATGCAAACTTATTTACATTTGCTAACTATTCGTAATTACTAACCCATTGGTTAGTGATAACTTTTATGTTAGTATCGTAAAAACAAGGAGAAATGAAGAAGAAAAAAGAATGTAACCCTATGTGTAGCCGTGCCGTCAAAGACGCATTAGATGTGTTGAGCGGTAGTTGGAAATTGCCTATTTTGATTTCGCTAACAAAAGGCAAAAAACGATTTAAAGAAATCGCAAAAGATATAGAAGGTATAAGCGATAAAATGTTGTCGAAGGAGTTGAAAGATTTGGAGATGAACCACCTTGTCAAACGAACTGTCTATGGTACTTTTCCGCCAACTGTCGAATATTCTGTCACAGAGCATACTGCTACACTTCACGATGTGATGTTTACTTTAAGTGAATGGGGAACTGTCCACCGCAAGAAAATTATTGGAAAATAATTTCGTTTTTGACAATCCAATGACGTTTGCTGTGTCGATTCGCAGGCTTGCAGGTGACGCTCTTATTAGAGAAAACAATTCAAAGCACTTCTTTTATCATGCCTGCCCTCTTATCATAAATGTAATTTCTGCTAAAAGACAGCACCTGAAGAAGGAAAATTTCCCTGATCGTAAAAATTAAAAAAGGTTCTTTTGATTGAAGCAACAAATGTTATAATTTGCCTGTATGCTTAAAATCATTTTACCTGTTACGCTTATCGTTATTTTTCCGTTTATTATTACTGCACAAAGCATTGTTGGAAAAGGAAAAGCTGTTGATCCTTATCATTATGCCATTCAAAAAAACCATACTTTTTCTAAAGGCGCTGTCGCCTCTGCCCATCCGATAGCAAGCATGGCAGGATCAGCAATTTTAAAACAAGGCGGCAATGCAATAGATGCTGCCATTGCCACACAGCTTGCTCTGGCAGTCGTTTATCCCGGTGCAGGTAATATAGGTGGCGGAGGTTTTATGGTTGTAAGTTTAAAAGACGGAAAAAACGTAACACTGGATTACCGTGAAACTGCGCCGGACAAAGCCAGCCGCGATATGTATCTTGATGATAAAGGAAATGCGCAAGGTGACTTATCTCAGTACGGCCACCTGGCAAGCGGAGTTCCCGGAACGGTCAGTGGATTATTTGCAGGAATGAAATACGCAAAACTTCCTTTTAGAACCTTAATACAGCCAGCCATAGACCTTGCAGAAAAAGGTTTCACCTTAACAAAAGCCGAAGCTTCTAAATACAACAGTGAGCAGGCAGATTTTAAAAAATACAATACGGTTTTACCCGTATTTATAAAAGAAGGCGCGTGGAAAGCCGGTGACACAGTTGTGCAGAAAGACCTGGCAAAAACATTAAAAAGAATAAGAGACAACGGAGCTACGGGATTTTATGAAGGAGAAACCGCAAAATTGATAACTGAAGAAATGAAAAGAGGTAAAGGCCTGATAACTTTGGACGATCTCAAAAATTATAAAACAAAAGAAAGAAAACCGGTAGAATTTGATTATAAAGGATACACCATTGTAGGTATGCCTCCGCCGAGCAGCGGCGGAATCCTGCTGTGGCAAATGTTGAAAATGGTGGAAAAAAGACCATTAGCTTCTTACGGTTTTGAAACGGTGAAAAGCGTACAGCTAATGACCGAAGCAGAGAGAAGGGCTTACGCAGACCGTGCACAGCATTTAGGCGATCCTGACTTTTGGAAAGTGCCGTCGAAAGAAATGACAAGCGAAGCATACCTGACCAAAAGGATGGCTGATTATGACAGCACAAAAGCAGGAAAAAGCACCGGGATAAAAGCGGGAATCGTAGAAAGTACGGAAACAACGCACATAAGCGCCATAGACCAATGGGGAAACATGGCATCGGTTACCACAACGCTAAACGGCAATTTCGGAAATAAAACAGTGGTGGGCGGTGCAGGATTTTTTTTAAATAATGAAATGGATGATTTCAGCTCAAAACCCGGCGTGCCCAATATGTATGGAGCTATAGGCGGGGAAGCAAATGCCATTGCGCCGGGTAAAAGAATGCTAAGCTCTATGGCTCCTACCATAGTTTTGAAAGATAAAAAACCTTTTATGGTGGTAGGTACTCCCGGCGGCACTACTATCCCTACATCCGTCTTTCAGACGATCGTTGATATTATTGATTTTAAAATGAATGCAGCAGATGCAGTGAACAAACCAAAATTTCATCACCAGTGGCTGCCCGATGAACTTGTAACAGAAAAAGGATTCCCGGAAGATGTTATGAACCAACTCAGGCGAATGGGTTATATGATTAAAGGTTACAACGTGCCGGGTTATGAAACAGTTATTGGCCGGGTAGAGCTGATAAAAGTAACTGACGGAAAATTTGAAACTGCCGCTGATAAAAGAGGAGATGATTCGGTTGCAGGATATTAAGTGAACAGGGATTTAAAGGATGGTAAGGATTTGTGGAAATGAAGAAAAATGGCTGAACTCTTTAATTATGTCACATAAAGAAATCAGTAATCACTCTAAGGAGTATTTCTAAGAATATTATAGGTCGTTTTTAGGTCTTTTGTCTGTATCTGCATATATAAATACCTACATGTGTTCTCTTATATCGTGCATTATTTTGCGGGCTATATTATCGGCGGTAGTTTCAAAGTTGCTTTCTGCATAAATGCGGATAATTGGCTCAGTATTGCTGGTTCTTAAATGTACCCAGTCATTTTCAAATTCTATTCTCAGGCCATCTTCAGTATTAATGGGATTGTTTTTATATTTCTTTTTTATTTTATCAAATATAGATTGCACGTTTACGCTGCGATCCAGCTCTATTTTATTTTTACTGATAAAATAATCAGGAAAAGTGCCCCGAAGCTGCTTGCTGCTTCTTTTGCTTTGCGATAAAAAAGTCAGATACAGTGCAATTCCGATCAAGGCATCACGGCCATAATGAAGATCAGGAATAATGATGCCTCCGTTTCCTTCGCCGCCGATCACTGCATTTACAGCTTTCATTTTGTTCACTACATTTACTTCTCCGACAGCGCTGGAGAAATATTCTCCGCCGTATTTAACCGTCACATCTTTTAAGGCTCTTGTGCTCGACATATTGCTTACCGTATTGCCAGGCCGTTGTTGTAATACAAAGTCTGCGATCGCTACCAGTGTATACTCTTCGCCAAATAAAGAACCATCTTCATTTACAAAACAAAGCCTGTCCACATCGGGATCTACTGCAATGCCAAGACTTGCTTTTTTGCGGTTAACTTCATTGCACAATTGCGTCAGATGTTGCGGTAACGGCTCGGGATTGTGGGCAAATTTTCCATTCACCTCTTCATTTAAGACAGTTATATCCTTTACGCCCAAAGCCTTCAGCAATGCGGGAACGGCAATAGCGCCGGTGCTGTTAATGCCATCAACTATAATCTTAAACTTGCTTTTGGCTATCGCCTCTGGGTTGACCAAAGGGTAATTGACCACTGCATCAATGTGATGCTGCAAAGCAGTATTATTTTGGGTATAAGAGCCAATTTTATCTGTCGTTGCAAAGGTAAAATCTTCTTTTTCAGCTAAAGCCAGTATTGCCGAGCCGTCTTCACTATCAATAAATTCTCCGTTTTCATTCAGCAATTTCAGCGCATTCCACTCCCGTGGGTTGTGGCTGGCAGTCAGTATTATTCCTCCTGCGGCATTTTCAGATATCACTGCCATTTCTACTGTTGGTGTAGTGCTCAATCCTACGTCAATAACATCTAATCCCAAAGCATTTAAAGTACTCACAACAAGTCGCTGTATCATTTCTCCGCTTATTCTTCCATCCCGGCCCACCACTATTTTTCTTTTGGCACCCTTTTGCATAAGCCATGTTCCATATCCCGCAGTAAATTTTACTACGTCCAGCGGACTCAGATTGTTGCCGGGTTTGCCACCAATAGTACCCCGTATACCGGATATACTTTTTATAAGTGCCATTCAGTTAGTTTTATCTTTTGCAAACATAAAAGAAAATTAATTACTTTAAAAAGAGATGTTGGTATAAGTATAAACAGTTAATTTCTGCAGTTTATTGTTGCGAAGCAGGTAAAGAAGTATGAAGCAGTTAGCTGGAAGGGGTAAACTTATTTAGGATTATTCTTAATTTTATAAGGGCTATTCTTAAACAAGCTGTGCACACCTTGAAGGTGTGGCACAGCTTGTTTAAGGCATATTACTCTTTCATTGTATTCTTAAAAAGGAAGATCGTCAGAAGGTTCGGTAATCTCATTAGCACCGACACTTTGCGGGGCGGGCTGGTTATATGAAGGTTGCTGGTTTGAATAAGAGGAATTATTACCAGCTTCTCCGCCCTGGTTTTCACCGCGGCCGCCTATTAACTGTACCATAGTAACACGTAAACTTAAAGATGTAGCGGGAGTGCCTTCTTTAGTCGTGTAATTTCTTATATCAGGAATGCCCTCTGCATAAACCTGCTGCCCTTTTTTTAAATAAGGCGAAATAGCGGTACGGTCAGTCCAGTAGGCACAATCTACCCATACCGTTTTATCTTTTTGCTGCCCCTGCGCGTCCTTAAACTTTTCACTGTGGGCCACACTAAAATTGATAACGTTTTTGCCATTTACATTATTAACGACACAATCTCTGCCAATGTTCCCGATAACCTGTAATTTAATCATGTGGAGTAGTTTTAATAGTACCAGGCAAAGTAAATAAAAAAGTTGACTACCTGCAGAAAGAAAAGATATTCGCAGGTTAAGAAAGTAAATCGGTATGAATAAAAACCAGTAATAACATGTAAAAGCAATAATAATGACTACCAGTCATAAGTATTTAAATACCTTTTCTTTATATTTTCTAACTTCAGCTTCCGTAGTTATTTCATCAACCCTGTAAGAAGAGCCGTCCGTATTTCGACGCATCAAAATCACCATTCCGCCTTGTACAACAGTACTGTGCGCCCTTGTAAAGATTTGATGCAGCTCAACTAAATCATTGATCATTTGTAAGTCTTCTACAGTATTAACGTTTATAATATATTCGGCCATTGATCACGTTAATAAGCAGCATTAAAACCATTATCTACATTGAAAGCAGGGCCGGTATTCTCTGCTAAATCATAAGCTTCTATATCTTCGTCTGAAACATATTCATCTGACAGGTATTCCTCTTCATCAAAATTCTTATCATTTTCACTTACAAAGTAAATGGCTATTGCTGCAGCGAGACCTGCAATGCCGGCAAAAATTAAAATATTTTTCATTTTATTTGGGGTTTGGTTATTGTGCTGCAATTCGTGTACCAGCACAATTAGATGTATAAATTAATATCATTACTGTTAAAGCACCCATTGTCTCTTGCCGGGCGGGAATGAGAGGAGCAGTGTCTTTAGCCGCTGCACTTTCTATTCCCGTTTATGTGAATAACAAACAGGCTTTTCCCCAGCGTAATCTTATACTTTTTACTACATTTATTGTCATTCTTGTTACGCCGGTTTTTCAGGGCCTGATTTTACCATGTAATCAAAAAAGTAAATATGGAGAATCGGTTTAGTCCGATATTAGCAGCTAAGCGCGATGTTATTATTGAGAAAAAGAGTAAGTAAGGGATGTCTCACTTTTCCTGAATAAAAATTAGGCGGATGATATATTGACTAATGAACAAGTAAACAATTTTAAGGTAAGACTTAGCGGCGCCTGAAATACCTGACAAAAAGGTTTGAAAACGAAGTGAACGATAATGATGACAAACCGATGAAAAAGGATCAGCAAATTTCTCTTTAATTATTAGACGAGCAGCGGGAATTTTTTGCACCGGATGAACTATCAGTCAGAGTTTAATTAAGATATTATAAGAAGGTACTTTTCCCTTTTAGATGTGGAAGAAACCAGGCTTCGGGAGAAGCTTCCGCAAGAATAACGTGTAAAATGAAAGTCAGCAAGTTCTGTTACAAATGTATTTTACGGAATTGGCAGCAAGTGTACAATACAAATGCTGCTAATGCTATACTGCAGAAACGGGATGCCGATAAGATTAGGACAACAAATGTTATTAATCTGCTTTTAACAATATATCTTCACATCGCAATCGTTTTAATTATTTTTTTTCTCTCCGCAGTTAAACATCCATTGCACACCAAATTTGTCTGTACAGCTACCATAATAATCGCCCCAAAACATATCCTGCAATTCCATTGTTACTTTGCCATTTTCTGATAACGCGTCAAATAATTTTTTTGTTTCTTCCCTTGTGTCAGGCTGCAGGTTTATATGAACGTTGTTGCCAAAGTTTACATTAAATCCAAAAGACTCAGGTGCATCAGTTCCCATTAACATGTGCCCGCCAACGATAGCTAATTCAATGTGCATTATTAAATTTTTGTCTTCCTCTGCTACCGGCGGCATGCCTTCCATAGGGGGAATGCCGCCAAAGCGCATGGGTGCTCCGAAAAATTCGCCCCCAAAAATTGATTTGTAAAAATTGAAAGCTTCTTCGGTGTTGCGGGGAAAATTGAGATAAGTGCTTGTACTTGCCATACGTTTAATTTTTAATATTATATAATTTTTACGGTTCAAACATACGAACGGTTATTGCAATTAGCAATGGCTGGAAAAGACAATTTAGCGGGGTGTTTGCGACAGCTTACAATAATACCCGTTCTTCTAAAAAGGTAAATCTTTTTACCTTAAGGCAGAAGATATAAATTATTTGCATCTCTAAGGTGCAATATTGATATAACGTTATTCTTTTTTTGAATGCTGGCAATTTCTTTTACAACATAGAGAAATTTATCGAAATTTGATTTAATGTTGTGCATGTTGCATTGGCAGGTTTAGTTATTTATTACGTAACTTCCGGGAGCTTTTTGCTTTCCCGGCCTGCAATAATTTCGCTAATGGGTTGCTAATACTGATAACATAATGAGAAAACTATCCTTTACACTATCTTTTCTTCTTTTTACTTTACTTTCTTTTGGCCAGTCCGCCTTTAACGGCATTGACGTAAACATGAGTAATATTTACATGCTGTCAGACGCCAAAACACGATCTGTAAGTCCCGAAAACTTTACCGGTGAAAAGGGTAAGGGGGGAATGGCGACAACAGGAACAGGAGCAAACGCTTCGCGAGATTTAGGTAAAGGATGGAAAGTGAGCCCGAGTGTTGTCATAAAAGCACAAACTACTTTCACCATTGCTGATATTTCAGGCCCGGGCGCCATACAACATATTTGGATGACCCCGACCGGCAACTGGCGATACTCTATACTTCGTTTTTATTGGGACAATGAAACTACGCCTTCTGTTGAGGTTCCGGCAGGAGATTTTTTTGGGATGGGATGGGGGCAATATTCACCTCTTAATTCTTTGGCGGTTTGTGTAAATCCTGGCAGCGGCTTTAATTGCTACTGGACAATGCCGTTTCGCAAAAAATGCAGGATTACTATGGAAAACATTAATACCAGCGATATGATATTGTACTACCAGGTAGATTATACTCTTGCCGGTGTTCCTAAAGATGCGGCCTACTTTCATGCACAGTTCAGAAGAGTTAATCCTTTGCCGTACAAACAGGACTATGTTCTTGTAGACAGTATCGCAGGCAGAGGTCAGTATGTGGGCACTTACCTTGCCTATGGTGCTAATAAAAACGGATGGTGGGGAGAAGGAGAAATTAAATTTTTTATTGATGGTGATAAAGATTATCCAACTATCAACGGTACGGGCACCGAAGATTATTTTTGCGGAGCATACGATTTTGATACCAGGAAAAAGAACGCGGCAGGAGTGGAAGAAGTTAACTATACTGAGTTCTCGACTGCATACACAGGCTTGCACCAGGTTATAAAAGGTGACGGACATTATAATATAGCCCAACGGTTTGGCATGTACCGCTGGCACATAAAAGACCCCGTCAGGTTTGAAAAAAGCTTAAAAGTAACTATACAGGCTTTGGGATGGCGTAGCGAAAGCCGTTATCTGCCTTTGCAGGATGATATTGCATCCACGGTTTATTGGTACCAGGCAGAGCCACATCATACTTTTCCCGCTTTACCGGATAAGGATCATTTGGAAGTAAATTAGTGTTTAATTTTCTTTTTAAATATTAATACATATAGTTAAAAGAAGCATTTTTTTTAACTATCTACATCTTTGCTTTTTATTCTTAATTAATCATTTCCGGCTAATATTTACTATTTTCAATAACTTACAACAAGCAAATTATCAGATCTGAAAAATAGCTTTTCTTGTGTGTTAGTATCAGAAATAGTACTGACGGAGGTACAATGTTTTTTCATTATTTTACCAAAATTGCTTCCTTTTTCTGATTCAGTTATAAGAATCTTATCTTTTCCTTCACTTCCAGGCTTTCCCACCATTTCCAGATTAAACATTGCTTTAATGCAGGTAATAATTCGGATTTTGCAATCCTGCTTTTTCAAACTCCCCTGAGATAAATACTGCGGCTTTTTCAAGAGCGGGAGTAAAATCCGCTCTTCCTTTTAAGCTGTCTGATGCTAAAAATGATACCGTCTTTTTTAAAGAGTCCGGCTCTAAATAAACGAATGCATTTTGCCCGCTTGTCTTTAACACTCGGCAAACAAAAATATAAAAGTCAGCCATTTGTATTTCATAGCATTTTGAATATGAAGTAGTAACGGTTTTAAATTCAATTTATTCCTTCACCCTGGCCGGCGTATCCCTGCCGTTAATAATGCTTTTGGCACTGATTGCTATAGCTTGAATAATCTGAGACATATTTTGTAAATCGAGCGTTTTTACCTCATCACTCAGCTTGTGATAGTTTGGTTCATTATCCATTTTAGAAGTTGAAATGGTATGTGCGGGAACGCCTGAACGGGCAAGCGTGGCATTATCAGAACGGTAAAAAAGATTCTGCTCAGGATAAGGATCAGGATAAAAAGTAAACTTACTTCCCTGCAGGTTTTTTTGCATTATTTTACCCATGTCAGATTTTTCGAAACCGGTAATGTAGGCCGAGTTTCTGCCCCACTTACTTTCTGTTCCTATCATTTCTATATTAAACATGGCAACTGTCTTTTGAGGATCAAGCTGTTTGGAGAAATATTGAGAACCATAACCGCCGATTTCTTCTGCGGTGAAAGCGGTAAAAATTAAAGTGCGTTGATTGTTGTTTGCTTGTTTATAATATTTGGCAAGAGAAATAACAGCGGTAACACCGGAAGCATCGTCATTTGCGCCGTTATAAATAGAGTCATTATTGATTGCTTCTCCCGTTCCTAAATGATCGTAATGTGCAGAAAAAATCAGGAATTCATTTTTTTTGCTTTTTCCCGGCAATACGCCGATGATGTTTGTTGCCTGGTTTTCGGTTATTTCATGTTTCGCATGTATTATAAAACTATCAGTATTATAATTTCCCAAAACAAAAACAACACTTTTACCAGATTTGAAAAGATATTGTTTTCTATTTGCCAGTCGTTTAAAATTTTCTGTAAAACCAGGGTCAACAAAAACAAGCAGGTTTTCTTTTAATTGAATATATTCACTTACCTCTTTGCCGAAGATTGCATCTTGTTTTATATACAACTTTTTAAAACCTGATTTTGCTGTAATATTTATATCAGGTAAGCATGTAAAAACAATTATATTTTCAGGGTCAATTGCTTTACTTTCAAAAGAAGCAGAAATAACAGGATTTTGTGGTTGTACTATTGTAAAGTTTTGTTTGTAAATGTTGGTGCCATCAAAAGTTTTGAGACCAATTTTTTGAAATTCATTACTTATAAAAGCAGCAGCTTTTTCGCTTCCGGCGGTAAAAGCTTTTCTTCCCTGCATATCATCAGACGATAAATTATTTTCTATTCTTTGTACTTCCCGTTCATTAATAATAGCAGTTGTTTGAGCAGAAAGAAGTAATGTTATTGAGACGAATAATAGACTAACTGAAAGTTTTTTCATGGAGGCAAAAGTACTTATAAGCTCATCATTTCCTTGAACTTAACGGTTTGCCTTCGGCTTACTTCTATTTTTTCACCTCCTTTCAGTTCGAGTAATAATCCGCCGTTGAAGTAGGGTTCAATTTTTTCGATCCATCTCATATTGATAATGTGCTTGCGGTTGGCTCTGAAAAAGATTTTGTCGTCTAACCTTTCTTCTAAAGAATTAAGCGATTTAAGAATTAAAGGCTTGTTTTGTCCAAAGTAAACTTTTGCATAATTACCCACGCTTTCAAACAAACGGATTTCATTGAGCTTTACAAACCAGCATCTTTCGCCGTCTTTCACAAATACCTGGTCGTCATCGTTCAGTAAACCGATGCGTGCAGCCGTATTGTTAGCGGCAGCCGGTGAAAAGTCGCGGCTTTCGTCCTGCTGCATTTTTTGAACGGCGTCGGCAAGACGTTTTGGTTCTATAGGTTTCAGCAGGTAATCGAGAGCGTTTACTTCAAAAGCTTTTAAGGCAAACTCATCGTAAGCTGTGGTAAAAATGACTTTGGGAGCATGGTCGAGCTCTTCAAGAAGATTGAAGCCGGTTTTGCCGGGCATTTGAATATCAAGAAAAATAAGGTCAGGATTGTGCTTTTCAATTTTTTCTATGCCTTCCTGCACATTGGCAGCTTCGTCAATCACTTCTATCTCAGCAAATTCCTGCAGCAGTTTTTTGAGTTCGTTACGGGCTAATCTTTCGTCGTCTATAATGATCGTTCTGACAGACATATTATCAGTATTTGAAGTTTAAGTGGGTTATAAGTTGAGAAAAGCTAAATAGAATTACAAAAAGTACAAGTGTGCGACGCAACAGAAGCTATATTAATATTCTGCCGCCGGTTACCAAAAAATTTCTTTAGTGTTTTAAATTGCGATTACAGGCATTGTTATAGTTGCCTCAACCATGTCGTCACTATTGTTTTTGATTTCAAAATGCGCTTTTTCACCATAGAGCAACATCAGCCGGCTTTGCGTGCTGTTTAATCCAAAACCGTCAGGGTTAAAATTGCCATTGATATGACCGGTATTCTTAACGATTAATTCGTGGTGATTGTCTTTAAAATCCGAAATTATTTTTATAACACCGCCTTCCATTTTTTTACTGATGCCATGTTTAATTGCATTCTCTACCAGTGTCTGCAGCATCATTGGCGGTACGGGCTGGCTAAGAGTATCTTCATCTATATTATACTCGATGTTTAACCGGTCTTCAAAACGGATGTGCTCTAAAGCAAGATAATCACGCACAATGTTTAATTCTTTGGAAAGAGGCGTGGTTTCAGCTTTTTCTGCCAGCATACTGCTTCTCAGCAGATTGCTGAGTTCGGTAATTGCCCGGCGCGCTCTTTCAGGGTTTTCATCTACCAGTGCGCGGATACTATTGAGCGCATTAAAAATAAAATGAGGATTTATATGAGCTTTAATGGTTTTTAGCTCAAGCTCTTTTACCAGGCTTTGCAATCTTACTTTATCGAGTTGCTCCTGCTGGCTCTTCATTACATAGTGATAAGTGAAATAGATTAAATTCCATATAATCAGGAACATAAAATAACCCAGCGAAGAATAAAAAAACCGGCCTATAAATCCTAACTGCCGCAACTTTACTGAAGTGATCTGCAATGCCTCTTGAAAATAAAGAGCAATAAAAGAAAAAAGCAGCGAAAAACCTGCAGTTGTAATAACCATATAAAAAATCTGCCTGTCAAGCGAAGCGCCTAAAAAACGCATGCGCCTGATAAATAAACGCATCAGATGTGTGACAGCTAATCCTATAAATGCGTCTAAAAATACATTTTGAAAGAAGTAAGGTGTATTTGTGCTGCGCAGAGTGAGGTAAAAAAAAGTAAATACAATTATATAAATGCTCCAGCCGCCAATCTGGCAAAGCCAGTAATTTGAAATCTTTCTGTTCATACAATAAAAGTAAATAATTATAAGTTTAACCTCAACGGGTTATGACCAATGGTAAAAAATCAGGCTGATCGGTTTTATGAATATGCTGAAGGTAAAAATTATTTGTTAAAACTATTAAGTAAGTTAATGTGTTTATTATAATCTAATTACAAAAACAGCTTCCACTAATTCCGTAATTTTACAAAAAAGAACAGGATGCAGATTACTCCCGGTAATTTATTAAAAGCAATTGACAGCCCGGCTGACCTTAAAAAAATGAGCCGCGAACAATTGCATAAAGTATGCGATGAACTGCGTCAATACATTATTGACACGGTAAGCGTGCATGGCGGCCATTTTGCTGCAAGCCTCGGAGTAGTTGAATTGACGGTGGCTTTACATTACATTTACAATACGCCTTACGACCAGTTGGTCTGGGATGTGGGCCACCAGGCTTACGGACACAAAATACTGACAGGCCGCCGGGACGAGTTTTATACCAACCGCAAATATCATGGCCTCAGCGGCTTTCCTAAGAGAAGCGAAAGTGAATACGATACTTTCGGTGTGGGTCATTCTTCTACTTCAATCTCTGCGGCTTTAGGAATGGCCATGGCGGCAAAATATAAAGGGGAAACTGATCGTAAATCGGTAGCCGTGATAGGGGATGGGGCCATGACGGCGGGAATGGCCTTCGAAGCAATGAACCATGCCGGAGTTGCCGACAGTGATGTGTTGATTATCCTTAATGATAACTGCATGAGCATTGACCCGAATGTGGGCGCTCTTAAAGAATATCTTACTGATATTGCCCTTTCTCCCACTTATAATAAGCTTAAGGACGACGTGTGGAAAGCGATGGGTAAATTACCTGTCGGGAAAGGCTTTACACGCTCAATGGCGCACAAAGTTGCAGAAAGCCTGAAAGGGATGATGAGCAGCAGCGCTAATTTGTTCGAGTCATTGAAACTAAGATATTTCGGTCCTATTGACGGACACAACATTACCAAGTTAGTTGATACACTGAAGGACTTGCGTGAAATTCCCGGTCCTAAAATTTTACATATTATCACCGTAAAAGGAAAAGGTTATTCTCTTGCTGAAAAAGACCAGACCAAATGGCACGCACCAGGGTTGTTTGATAAAATAACAGGTGAAATTGTAAAAAAGAAATATGACCTGCCGCAGCCGCCGAAATATCAGGATGTGTTTGGCCTGAGCATAATAGAGCTTGCCGAGCAAAACAAAATGATAATGGGCATTACCCCCGCCATGCCAAGCGGCTCTTCGCTTAAATTTATGATGGAAAAAATGCCCGACCGCTCATTCGACGTCGGCATTTGTGAGCAGCATGCAGTAACATTGAGCGCCGGCCTGGCTACACAGGGATTGAGGGTTTTTTGCAATATTTATTCTTCTTTTATGCAAAGGGCTTTTGACCAGGTTGTGCACGACGTAGCTATTCAAAACCTGCCGGTAATACTGTGCCTTGACCGGGCAGGATTGGTTGGCGAAGATGGGCCAACACATCACGGAGCGTATGATATTGCTTACCTGCGCTGCATCCCGAATCTCATAATCAGCGCTCCTATGAACGAATCGGAACTGCGAAACCTGATGTATACTGCACAATCAGAAAGCAATCAAAGCCCGTTTGTTATCCGCTATCCGCGGGGAGAAGGTGTGCTGACCAACTGGAGGACGCCTTTTGAAGAAATTACTATAGGCAAAGGGCGAAAAATAAAGGATGGAGAAGATGTGGCTATACTTAGTTTTGGCCATCCGGGTAATTTTGCCACTGCTGCCATACGTGAGTTGAAGACACAGGGATTGAACCCGGCACACTATGACATGCGTTTTGTAAAGCCTTTGGATGAAAAACTTTTGCATGAAGTATTTGCTAAATTCGATAAAATTGTAACCGTTGAAGACGGTACAGTCGTCGGTGGTTTTGGAAGCGCAATACTTGAGTTTATGATGGCAAACGATTACAAAGCAGAAGTGAAAATACTTGGCATACCAGACAGAATTGTAGAACACGGCACTCCAAAAGAACTGCATCGTGAATGCGGGTACGACGCACAGGGAATTGCAGAAGCTGTGAGGGCATTGTGCAAAACCACCTATAGAACCACTATTAAGATGGATTATAAATTGGATTAAGGATGAAATAAAACTTAGAAAGCTATGCCACATCTCTGAGGTGTGGCATAGCTTTTTGCAGTCCTGCCGTTACTGAAATTGTCAAACTGAGTACTTTCTGCACTAAGGTTTCTGCAGAAAGCTTATTTCGAATTATTTTCTTACTATTCCTTATTATAATTAATGTTTACTTTGGTTTATTTAAACTGCTAAAATTAAATTATCTTCTAATTCCCCCTTTAGCTCATCTTCTTGTTACAGTTCTTCTGATGGTTCTATGACGGATAGTATAGGTAATTATGATTGAGCTGCAATTGTCACGACCTTCAGGTCGTGGACAAAAAATAAAAATATCAGGCTTTAGCCAAAGAAATAAAACATGACATGCCCTTTCGCTAATAGAATAGTGATACACTTCATTCAACTAAAAACCGGCCTGAAGTCATTATTATTTACAACACAATTTACAAATGCTCATCATTTTTATAGCGTTTTTGCTAAAGCCAATACCTAAATTGTTATACAACATGCCCACGACCTGAAGGTGGTGGCAATTTAAACCCACCCAAATCGTCATAGAACCCTTCTGATAAGAAAAGAAAAATGTATAATAACTGTTAAAATATTTAAAAAGTTAAAAGTGATTTAACGTTATACGAAATCTATCGTAAGTTTGATACGAATTTGTTCGTAGAATAACATTATTAATCAAACCAAACCTTTTATTATGAAACACTATTTTTTATTTACACGAGTCGTGTTTGCACTTGCATTGACTGTAGTTTTAATCGGCTTTTCTGCCTTTTCTCAAAACCAAAAAAAGGGTGGAGACTCCTTTCGAAAAGAACAGCTTTCGCAAAACAATAATACTGACACATCCGGCAGACGTAATAGTACCGACCGGGATATTGATCAATTAGATGAGCAAATGAGACGGCTCGACATTCAAATGAAAGATCTTGATATTCAAATAAAAAACCTGGATTTTGAGAAGTATCAGAAGCAATTGAATGAAGCAATTCAAAAAATTGATATGGATAGTTTTTCTGACAAAATAGATAAATCTATGAAAAACATAGATTGGGACGATATGCGTTACCAACTCAAAAAAGGTGCAAAAGTAAACCAGAAACTAATGGAACAGGTAAAATTGAACTTTGAAAAACAAAAAGCTGAATTCAGGTTCAACAGCGGGAAGATGAAAGAAAATTTTGAAAAATCTATGAAAAATGGATGCCGTTTAATGGAGAATGCAAAGGAAGATTTAAAGAATTTCATGGAGCTTACCAATGCACTTGAAAAAGACGGATTGATGGATAAATCAAAAGGTTATAAAATTGAATTACAAGATGATGAACTGTATATAAATGACAAAAAGCAGTCAAAAGAAATCAGCGATAAATATAGAAAATATTACAGGGAAGGTAATTTTACAATTGATATAAATGAAGAAAACGGCATCAGGATATAGTTGTTGCATACTATTATTTAATCTTATAAAACCGGAAGAATAAGAGTTTTTTAGTCAATATTCTCATTTTTTAACTATTATCCTTTTTATAAATTATCTTATTTCTGACAGCCTTTCTTTTCTTAAAACTTTTCTATTACGCCTAATCCAAACAAAGCAAAATCATACTTTACCGGATCAGCAGGGTCTAACTTACGAAGGTAATTTGTAAGTTCGAGTCCCGCCTGCCAGTCAATCTTGTTACGTTTAAGAAGGTTAAAGCGGTAAGCGACGCGGGCAACATGCACATCAATCGGGCAAACAAGCTGGGCGGGAGAGATACTTTTCCAGATACCAAAATCAACGCCGTTTTTATCCTGCCTGACCATCCATCTCAAAAACATATTCAGCCTTTTGCAGGTGCTTTTTTTATCAGGTGAAGCGATGTGCTTTCTTGTTCTGGCAGGAGCATCTTCCAAAGAAAAAAAATATCTGAAGAAATAATTAAGGGCATTTTCTGTTGTTTTATCGCCATTGTTCATTCCCCCTGTAAAAGCTGATTCTAATGATGTATAGGATGAATAATGATGATGTAAAAAATGAATAAAATACAAGAGATCGGTATCATTAAAAGTGCGATGCTTAAATGCTAATAACCGCTTCAAATCCTGGTCATTGTGGTTTTGTACAAAATCATAAGGAGCATTATCCATGCGCTGCAAAAGTTCTTTAGATTTTTTAATTATGACAGTACGGTTTCCCCAGGCAAAGACTGCTGCAAATAATCCGGCAATTTCAATGTCTTGTTTTTTGGTAAAAAGGTGCGGAATACACACGGGATCATCTTTTATAAATGCTGGTGTATTATATTGTTGTACTTTACTTTCAAGAAAATTTTTTAATTGGCCGCTCACCAAACAAAGTTACATGGCATCAGGTAAAAGAGAAGAAGCATTGGTTTAAAAAGTAACAAACCATAGCAAGAGCGATCTGACTAAAAAAGAACTTTGAATAAGCTGAGGTAAAAATTCAGCAGTAAAAATACCAAAACCGGAAAAATCAAAATAAGTATATTTTGATTTTTTTTTGAAAAATAAAAAGCAGTAATTTCCCCCTTCCCCGCGAGGAGAAAGGGTTAGGGGATGAGGCAAGACATTTTTCATTTAAACCCACTATTATTTCATGAAAAAATTTATATTTTTTACAATTTGCTTTTTTTCTTTCAGCTTTTCTTTTGCCCAAATTCAGATTGGACTTAAAGGCGGAGTAAACCTGGCTTCGACGCAATACATAAATGATGATAACAGTAAAGCGAGAATTGGGTGGAATGCAGGATTCTTAGCTGAAATACCTGTTCAGGACAATCTTTTAATAAGACCTGAATTACTTTATTCAAGTAAAGGTTTTGCGTTTAGCGCAAGAGGAACAGCCAGTAAAGGAAGTCTGAAATTGAATTATATCGCTGTTCCTGTTTTAGCCGGTTACCGGCCTAACAAAAAATCTGAAATTTTAATAGGCCCTGAATTTGGTTTTTTACGTAAAGCTGTTTCAAAATCTTCAGGTATCAGCGAAGAGATGACTGGTTTTTACAGGCATTTTGATGTCGGTATTGACCTTGGGTTTGCTTACAATTTCACCAAACTCATAGGTGCGGAAGCACGTTATAACTATGGTTTTAAAGATTTGGAAAATGTTATTTATTATAATGAAGACGGCAGCATTGCCGGCCAGGGCAAAAACGGAGCAAACCGTGTTTTTCAATTTGGATTGTATTATTTGTTTGGGCAATAATACTTTCTGCAGAAGTTTTCTTAGTTTATATTCTTATCGCAAAACCTATATTAGCAGTAAGGATAACTAAAGCCTGAGTGTAAACAGAAAAAAGAGTACCTGGACAGGTAAAGTTTTCGATAAAAATCTTTTCAAGAATAAAAAAAGTATTTGAACTTTATAAAATGCTTGTTAAAGAGCTTTCAAAAAATATGATTTCTACATTTGATTTAAGAGTTGGAAATTGGGTAATGGCATCAGACGTTATCCATCGTATAACATCGGTATCTGAAACAAAAGTTGTTTTTGAAGGACTTAAAAATTCGGTGAAGCAGGAAGACCTGCATGCAATAGCACTGACAAAGGAACTTCTTGAAAAGTCAGATTTCAGACAACTTAAAGAAACAGATTTATTCGAAAAAATACCTTTGGAAGGTTTTACTTATAAATTACATGCACAAAGGATTCTGATCTTTCATCCCGGAGATAATACACTTTGCCATTGGTTAAATACCAGAATAGTTTATGTGCATCAGTTGCAGAATTTATACTATTGTTTAACAGGAAGAGAGATTTTTTTTAAATTTTAATACGGGTTCATCGCAATCACCTTTTTTTCATTTTTCAAACGCAAAAGAACCATGGTGATGAAGTGATTTGCCAGGCACAAACTTATATTGAAGAAAATTTGAGCGAAAAAATTTCTTTCGAAGAACTGGCCTCAAAATTTGCGACCAGCAGGCGAAATTTTGACAGGCGGTTTATAAAAGCTACTGGTAATACATCGGTAGAATACCTGCAGCGTGTAAAAGTGGAAGCAGCAAAAAGAACTTTAGAAAAAGGCAGGAAAAGCATTTTTGAGGTAATGAATGAAGTCGGCTATTCAGATGATAAAGCGTTCAGAGAAGTTTTTAAAAAAATAACAGGCTTATCTCCTTTGGATTATAGAGCCAGGTATAATAAGGAAGGGGTTTTGGGTTAGAGTTGGTTATTGATTGATAGGTTTTACCTATTAGCCTCGCATTTTAAGTTTTACTTTCAGAAGTATTGGTCTGAATAGTCTTTTATGTGCTGTATCCAGCAGAAGTTTTTCATAGTATCACGGTTTTGCCACTCACTTGCCTGTTCTGGTCCTTTAAGCATCCTTTATTTAAACGATTGTGTTTCGCGGGACATGAAACACGACTAAGCATGAAAAGCTATACAACTGTAATAAAAAACCCCAAATTTGTTGTTCCCGCATCATTATCAAAAAAGTATTTGGCAAAGATTGGGTCTGGTTGCCCCTCCACAACATCTGTGAGTCTATTGATCAATTCAGCAACTTGAAACACCATACCCTCGGAAATCAGTTTGCTGATATCTTTTGCAATTAGGGTCTTAGGCTTAACGATAAAGTGATGCTGGTACAGTTTGGCAAAATTGGCGCCATCTATAGGTCGCTCCACAATTGATCCTGCCCAGGCACCTCGAATAGACGCGATTTCAAATGTTTCTGCGGAATTCGGATCAATATCGTTTGAGAAAAACTTTCTAAAAATAAACGGCGTACGACTGGTACCGATTATCGTTCTCGCGTCAATAATGCCATTCGCAGCATTATCTGCAATCATATCTGCCTCTCTCGTCCTTTCAAGCATATAATTAGCTTGGCTTAAATCATTTTTAATTTTTAGGAAATCGTATGCCATCTGCTTTTGTTGATGTTCAGCATTGGCATCTGAAGCATGGTAGGGTGGGTTAAACAGCCATAATAAAAAATTTTGTTTTACCAGCTCTTTGTAAAAAAGATAAATTACTTCACAGTTGTCAACGGTGCAGTTTCTGTCAATCTTATATAGTTTGAACGCAATGAGATCTTCATTTTCGACCAGAAGTTTCTTCAGTTGTGAACCGGTAAAACTCCCATGCGTTTCCCCACCATGTAACCTGGACTGTTGGTTTAAACGACTGATTGTTTTTGCATCAAGTGCATTGTTATCAAGCAGAAACTTTCTATAGCAATTATGTATTTCACCGGCAACTATTTCCTTGTATCGCGTATATTGTGGTGAATCGAGTAAACCCATTCTATTAATTGTAAACTTATAGCCTTTTGGATTAAGTGCATTTGCGATCATATACCCAACACGGTTCAAATCCAATAAAGCTGTACCGGGCACAGAATTAAATAAAAATCCACAGATGCCCGAACCGCGGAACTTCATGTGTATGCTTCGATCCTGTAAGCCAAGGAATGAATATTGATTCGATGGAAGTGAAAATTGAATGCCTTCTGCATTTCTGGTGTAGTACATTTTAATCTGTATATCAATTTCGTCAATAACAGAGTAATAAATAAATTCTGTAAGGTTAAATCGCTTTGCCATTTCCAGTTTCGAGCCGAACACCATTTATAGGGAAGGCAAATGCATTTTTTCAGGAATAGCAATAATATTGCCTTTATCGTCCTTGATGTTGATAGGAATGACAGAACTGCCGATATGATAATTGATTCGGTAAAGAATGTCAAGAATATTGACAGAATTTTTCAGGCTAACTTTAATGGTGGTTCCCGCATGCATTGTCTTTGGCCGAAAGACTGTAAAATCTTTGAATTCTTTAATGGAAACCTCAAATTCTACCCCTTCCACTTTTGCATGTAGAGTTTCCCTGTTTTCGTGTTCGAACGGAGCAGTCGCGATTATTGCTTTTTCTGCAATGGTAAAAATTGACCAGAAACCAATGCCGAATCTTGCCAGCGATGAGTATTGCTCCGTCGAATAGGAAGGGTCGGAGGAACGACTATTCCCAATAGTAAGAAAATTATTCAAAATAATATTGCGTGACATGCCGCAACCGTTATCCCGGATTTCGATTGTTTTATCGGCAGTATTAAGGAAGAGGTTTATTTCCGGTTGATAATTGATAGAAGAATGAAATTTTCGATATCTGCATGCTTCCACGGAATTCTGGAGAAGTTCACGCACGACAATAGCTGTATCAGATGTCCACGTTGCATTTGAAGAAATCAGGTCAATAATATTTTCTTTTTTTATTCTTATTCCAATTCTTTCAAAGTCGTATCCAACTATATTCAATTGCCGGATAATGGAATCACCTCGTATAATAAGTCGCTTCTTACGGGATTGAAAATCTATATCAATATAACTGCGTATCCAGCCTTCAATCAAATCAATAGTATTATGGGCAAGACTCATGGTATCGGGATCGATAAATGTCCCAGTAAATATAATTTTACCATCATCCGCAACAGCCACGCCATCTCCGATGCATACACTTTGCATATTGTGCCGGAAAGAAAGTAGTAATTCAGTATCTCCTGATTGTGCAAGTTTCTCTTGTATAATATCCAATACACCATCGACTACTCTTGTTTCACTAAATTCGATGGAATCTGCAATGCAGAGAATGCAGGCTAGCTGCTTAAGATTTATTTCTTCGTTTCCGGCAGAAAACCTTTTATTTAATTCAATGTCTAATTTATTGATTGATAAATTGTGCGCTTCCATTAATTTACCAAGCATAGACACCAGATTTGGAGGAATAGTTAACTCTGCAGTATGTTTAGAAATATAAAAACCTCCACGTTCCGAATGTTTGCTTCTTAAATAATTGTGTAAAGCAGTATTGTTTTTCCAACCTTTATTAAATTCCAGATCAAGTTCGGCAAACAATTCTTTTTCTTCGTTTGGAAAAACAGCCATTCCTAAATCATGTGCGTAAGCTGCACAGATAAGTAATAGAACCTCGTCTGCTGAGAAATGAATTAATGAGGCAGATTCAAAACAATCTTTGTTTAATATTTCCTCCATTCTTATCAGAACCCTGAAACCGTGATGAGCATCGTGTCGGGTATAAAATGGGAAGATATCTTTTATAGATGCTAACAAAGGTGCAATGGTGTTAACAAAATGGACAGCTATTGTTCCATAGCCTAAGCGAATTGAATTTAAATATTGCCACGCCTTTGTTTTTTTTAACTCTTGTTCCGGCATCATTATTTCCATAAATAGCATTTGACTTATCAAAAGTAATTAAATATAATCCGTATAATAACGGGGTACTTCTAAATTAGGATGATAAATCCGTTGCCTCGCTGACCTTCAAAGCAGAGTTTTAAGATTAATATAAATTGGTAAAAATTTAAAAAGAAATTAGCTATGGAAATTAAAAGAATTGGTTCACAACTTTCGGGCAAAGGACCGGAAGATTGGTTCACCGGCGCAGTACGTATAGACCCTTTGTTTGCGGCAAATGATGCGAGACGTGGAGCAGCAGCGAGTGTTACATTTGAACCCGGTGCAAGAACAGCGTGGCACACACATCCATTAGGTCAAACGCTGATTGTTACAGCCGGTTGCGGTTGGGCACAACATGAAAGTGGTCCTGCTGAAGAAATTCATCCCGGTGATGTGATCTGGTTTCCTCCGAGAGAAAAGCATTGGCATGGTGCCACGCCAACAACTGCCATGACTCATATTGCAATCCAGGAAAATCTTGATGGCAAAGTGGTTGACTGGATGGAAAAAGTTACGAACGAAGAATATAATAGTCTTAAATAAGCATTTATATATTTTAGGAACAAATTGCTTTAATGGTGATTGTTCCTCTTTTATTTATAGCTCTTCTCAAGTAGTCTTCGTCAATGCGAGCTTGCGTAGCAATCCCCCAGCTAACTTGTCAACCTGATTGTGCCGGAGATTGCTTCATACCTCACAATGAAGAAGACATAATTATTGCTATACTATTTAATTATGAAGGCTTTCAATATTTAAAAGTTGCCCGACAAGGGCTACATCTAACTTAGCTTATCTTTTCTCAACTTTACTTACTTTTGCATTTAATCCATTGAAAATCAATTGTATTAAAAGATTTATAAAAATCTGGGGTAAAATAAAATTAAAAAAAAGTGTACCCCAAAGTGTACCCCAGTTTATATCTTTTATGTACTTTTACTGAAGTTAAATTGACTTTATGTACGTTTCACTTTACCTTAAAAGACCAGAAGCAACTTCAGAAACTTCAATCTTTGCAAGAATATCATATAGCGGGAATCAAGTAAAATATTATTTACCAGAGAAAATAAATCCGCAACATTGGAACAAAAAAACAAACAGGGCTAAGGAAAGTAAAAACTTCAGAGAATATACAGAATTTAACTACCGGCTTAATTATATTGAAAATTTGGTAAGAAATGTTTTGAGAAAATATCAAAACGACAATAATGGAGAAATGCCATTATCTGAAACCTTAAAAGTCCTGCTTGATGCTGAAATAAGAAAAACGCAGTCAGTAAAACAAAAGCAAATCACGCTTTTTGAATACATGGAAAAATTTATTCAGCGTTCAACAGAAGGTACAAGAATGAACATTAAGACGAAGAAACCTACGGTAAAAGGTACTAATAAAGGTTTTACTACCACATATCATCGCTTAAAAGATTTTCAAGCTGTTTACAAAAGACAGATAGATTTTGATACTATTGATATTGACTTTTACAATGAGTACATAAAATTCATGATGCATGATTTAAAATTTAGGTACAGCACAATAGGTGACAATATTAAACGGCTGAGGACAATTTTAAACGAAGCAACTGAAAGAGGAATCAATAAAAATCTTGCTTTTAGGAGTAAGTATTTTTCCAGGCTCAATGAGGAAACTGATACCATTTATCTCAATGAAAAAGAACTGCAGGAAATTGAAAATTTAGACCTGTCAAATAACGTAAGATTAGAAAAAGTACGAGATTTATTTTTAGTAAGTTGCAAAACAGGGTTGAGATATTCAGATTATAGCGTTTTAAGAGCAGATCAGATAAAAAATGGTTTTATTGAAACAACACAGCTTAAAACAAGTGGAACTGTCATCATTCCGGTGCATGATTCGGTAAAAAGAATATTAAGTAAATATAACGGAGCACTACCTGCAGCAAACAGTAATCAGAAAATGAATGACTATGTAAAGGAAATTGGAGAAATGGTTCCGTCACTTCATGCTTCATTTAGCCAAACTTATTCAAAAGGAGGCAGTAAGGTTACAGTTACAAATCCTAAATGGCAGTTAATTTCGACTCATACAGCCCGCAGGTCGTTTGCAACTAATGAATATTTGGCCGGCACCCCTCCTCTTACTATAATGGCTATTACAGGCCACAAAACGGAGAAATCGTTTCTCAGGTATATACGGATTTCACCCTCTGATCACGCAAAAATCTTGGCTATGGAATGGGAAAAAAGAAAAGGAACTAAAGATTTTAAAGCAGTTTAAAAAAATTAAATACTTCAGTGCTACTATAGTTTGGCGTATGCCTCTATCACCAAACTATATGTAAAAACTAATATTTATTTTATTGGTAATTGGAAATAAAAAATTGTGCCTTTTCCAATCTCACTTTCTACCCAAATCTTTCCTTGTTGCGCTTCAACAAATTCTTTTGAAATGGCTAACCCTAATCCGGTGCCTTTTTCTTTTGAACCCGGAACCTGGAAATATCTTTCAAACAATCTGGAGGTATATTCTTTATCTATGCCGGGACCGTAATCTTTAACAGAAAAGATCATATTTCCACTTTCCTGTGATGCTCTGACCTCAATTGAATTGTCATTAAATGAATACTTAATAGCATTAGTTAGAAAGTTAATTAAAACCCAGGTTGTTTTATCTGCATCCGCATCTATTGCTGGCAAGTCTTGATCAGTAGTATTTTTAATACTTATTTTCTTTTCTTTCGCATTACCTAAAACAGCATGTATAGCATTTTCAATAATTTGTTCCGGAGATACTTTTTTTACATTTAACTGTATGCGCCCTGTTTCTACCTGCGACATATTAAGCAACTCACTTAATATTTTAAGCATTCTGAAGTTGTCTTGTTTTAGGCTTTCTATTAGTTCCTTTTGTTCGGGCAAAAGTTTGCCGGTACGTTCATCTTCCAATAACTTTAAGCTAAAGTCTGAGGAGGCTAAGGGTGTTTTTAATTCGTGAGATATTGTTGCAATAAAATTAGTTTTAGCAACATCAAGCTCTTTAAATGAAGTGATATTTTTTAGAACAATCACTTTGTTATTTGTATCATTTTGTTCTACTTCAATTACTTCTTTTACAAAATAGTTCTCTTTGTTTTCAACCACGATTTTAAAAGGTGTTGATACTTCATTTTCAATTAAAAATCTAAATAAATCATTCCTGCTGCTTATCTCGCTGACAGGTTTTCCTACCACTTCATTACTGTGTAGTTCCAACAATTGCAAAGCCTGTTGATTTGCAAATAAAACATTATTATTTTTATCTATTCCTATACTTGCATCTTTAAGACTGTTAATCACCGCTTCTGCACGGGTCTTTTCAAACATCAGCTTATTAAGATTACTGCTTTCAAAATAGGATAACCGCTCTGCCATATCATTAAAAGCATCTGCAAGTTTTCCAAATTCATCCTTTGTGTTCAAATGAATTCGATGATTATAATTTTTATTGCCTATCTCCTTAATCGCTTCTGTGAGCCTGTTGACAGGATTTGTGACAACAGATGGAAAATTGACAACAAACGTAAAAGATATCAGGAACACTATACCCGCCAATGCAATAATAATAGAGAGCGCCTCATCTGCAGTTTTTTGCGCTTTAGTGTTTTTTATCTGAATTGCATTCATGTTAAGTGTCAAAATTTGGTGTATCTCATTTTGAAGGAGCTGTAAATTTCGCTTGCTGGTGTCTCCGCTTTTTATCTTATTAAAATAGTTCTTCAGATTAGCGGTTGCTTTGTCCTCACCTTTTTCAGTAATATTATTTTGTTGCTTTTGAAGAGCTTCTTCAAATTTATTAATGGATTGACTGTAATCTGTTTCGAGCTTATTCAATTGCTGTTGCATAGTATGGCAATACGAGAGACTCTCATAGTTATCCTGCAATACTGCCTTTGCTTCAGCTTTGAGTTTTACCATAAAATAAATGCCTGTACCTCCTGTTAATAATAACAACAAAAAGAGGAACAGCGTACCAAGCCTTATCTTATTTTTTACATTTAATGGCATCAGGATAAAATGACAATGTCAATATTATTTTTTGAAAGCGTTTTTAATAACTGGTTAAACACACTTGTTTTTAATATTACTTGGAATAAGTTGAGATGCGGCTTGCCAAGGCATATAGTTGTGATCCCTTTTTCTGTTGCTGTGTTGATGATGGCCGATGCAACATTGTTTTCTTTTACCTGAATCACTTCTCCGCCTAACTCGGTTGCATTCTTAAAGTTATTAATTAAGTGCCTTTGCGCAGCCAAAGGAATTCTATCCGCGGACTCTCTTGAAGTTTGCACATATAACAGATACCACTGGCTGTTGTAGTATGAAGCAAGCCTGGCCGTTTTTCTTATGATGCGTTGTGCAATTTCATGATTGGATGAAACACATGCTAAAAACTTTTCGTGCCTGAAAGGTCTTTGTTTTGCTGTAATCTCATAATCTACTTTTCTTTCTACCTGCCCGGCCACTTCTTTCAGAGCGAGTTCGCGAAGTTGTAGAATTTTATCGGGCTGAAAAAAGTTTTGCAGTGCCTGCTGTACTTTAGAATGATCATATATTTTACCTGCTTTTAACCTTGATATTAACTCATCTGCAGGCAGGTCAATATTCACCACTTCATCTGCTACCTGCAGCAGTTTATCAGGCACCCTTTCCTTCACATCTATGCCTGTAATTTCTTTTACGTCTTCATTGATGCTTTCAATATGCTGTATGTTTACTGCAGAGATTACATCTATTCCTGCATCTAAAACATCCATCACATCCTGCCATCGTTTTTCATTTTTACTTCCGGGAATGTTTGAATGCGCCAGCTCATCTATGACCACCACTTCAGGATGCAATAATATTATAGACTGTATATCGAGCTCTTCTAATTTTTTTCCTTTATAAAAAACCTCGCGCCGTGGTATAACCGGTAGACCTTCCACTAAAGCCGCAGTTTCTTTACGGTTATGCGTTTCTACGTAGCCTACCTTAATATTACATCCGTTTTGCAAAAGATTATGCGCCTCCTGCAGCATACGGTATGTTTTACCCACACCTGCACTCATCCCAAGGTAAATCTTTAGCCTGCCCCTTGAGCTTTTTTTGTTCAGATCTAAAAATTGCTGAACTCTCTTATCTTTATCTTCAGGGTCATTCATAGTCGCTGCTTTCAATACGTTTTAGTTTAATAATATTAGTTGATTCAAATACTAAAGGTATTTTTTCGGTAGTTACCAAACTGTAATCAAGATTATAAGCTTTTTCGGCAGTCACGTCAATTCCCTTCAATAAAAAATACATCTTCAACGGTATTTTTTTCCATAAGGGCAATTCGTTGTCCTGACCAAGATAGTTATCAAGCACAACAAAACGATAATCTCCGGCAGGATGATTCCTGTAAAAAATCTTCCATGTATCTGAAGTTGTAAATTCTCCTCTTACATATAATTCATTCAACACCTTTTTAAATAAAAGATTTATTCGTGGCACTACTCTAAAACCAAGGTAGTAAGTAATTCGCATCACTTCATTCGGTTCAATGGCTTCTGTTTCAAAAGTGCAGGTGTCAGGTTCATCAGTTACTTCTATATGCAGCAACCAGTAAACATCTGCCCGTTTTGGCTGACTATAATAGATGGAACACACAATATCCTCTTCCACTTTGTCTGCCCTTGTAGAATTGGTAATGTAAACAAGATGTGTGGCATATTTGGGAATTTCCATATCATTGCTTAAAGCATTTAAAACCGGCACGTGTCTGTTAAGCGATACAAAACGTTGCACTCCCTGCTTTACATTTCGCGCCCATTGCCATGTAAACATCATCCAAAAAAGGAACAGGCCAAGCAGCAGCGTGACGTAACCGCCGTGCGAAAATTTTTGCAGATTAGCAATAAGAAAGGAAGTTTCAATTACCAGGAACAAACAAATAACAGCAATGATGTACAAACGATTAGACCTTTTTATGAATAACAGATAAAAGGTTAAAAGCACGGTAGTCATCAGCATGGTAAGTGTTACACTTAATCCAAATGCTGCTTCCATGTTTGCAGACTCTTTAAAAAATAAAACGACACCGCAGCAAGCAGCAAGCAAAGCCCAGTTGACAGCAGGTATGTATAGCTGCCCTCTTACGTTAGAAGGATAATAGACAGTAAGTCTTGGAAAAAAATTCAGGCGGATGGCTTCATTAAACAAAGTAAATGTACCGCTGATAAGCGCTTGTGAAGCAATGACAGCTGCAGAGGTTGCAATTATAATAGCAGGCCAATACATCCACAAAGGCATCATGGCAAAAAAGGAATTAACATTTCCCATCACCATACCCTCGTGCTGCACCATCCAGGCTGCCTGACCGAAGTAACACAACACAAGGCAAATCTTAATATAAGACCAGCTGATTTCAATATTTTTTCTTCCGCAATGGCCTAAATCACTATAAAGCGCTTCGGCACCTGTAGTACAAAGAAAAACACCGCCAAGAAGCCAAAAGCCACCGGGATAAGCTGTAATAAAACGCCAGGCATACAAAGGATTAACAGCTTTGATAACTGACGGCATGTGCAGCAGTGAGTATAAGCCCATAATGCCAATCATGGTAAACCAAACCATCATGGCAGGTCCAAAAATTTTTCCTATTCTCGTAGTTCCAAAGGGTTGTATCAGAAATAAGACCAAAAGTATCGCCAGCACAATAGGTATTACCGGTATATGGGGAAACTGCATTCTCAAACCTTCTATTGCAGAGGCAACAGAAATAGGCGGCGTGATAATACTGTCGGCAATTAAAAAACTTCCTCCTAACAATGCAGGTATCATCAGCCACTTACCGTACCTGCGAATAAGTGCATACAAAGAAAAAATACCACCTTCTCCGCGATTATCTGCTTTTAGCGTAATAAAAACGTACTTGAATGTGGTTTGAAAAAATAACGTCCAGAAAATCGCGCTGACGCTGCCAAGAACAAGATCAGCATTTATTGGGGTTTGCTGGATGATGGCTTTAAAAGTGTACAGAGGCGATGTTCCGATATCCCCGTACACAATACCAACTGAGATAAGAAATCCAGCCCATGAAAGCTTCTTAGTATTTAAATGAATTGGCATATACGATTTATAAAACTTTATTTTCTTAGAAATAAGAGAAACGCCAAACTTGACATCATATCTCCCGCCTTTAGCAACCTTATAAATTTTAGCATGGATAAATTGTCTTTAATAATTCAAATATTTCTTCTTTTACAGGACTGGGAACACGATATACCCGATAAGCGTTGGTCACTCCTGTTTCCTCTATTTTGAGAAAAGAGTAACCAACCCATATATTATTTTTAGTGACAGCAATAACTGCTTTATGATCTTTTATTTTTTCAATAAGAAATGCAGGAAACAGTTCTGACATTCTTGATCCAAATTCGAAGGCAGAAGCTTCCAAATCATCAGTTAAAATCCTTAACAATTTTCCGTCTTCTTTTATTGCTGCCCGGGCTAATAAGTTTTTCACTTTATTTCGTTAATTCTATAAAAAATACTTTTTGTGTTGTAATATCATTCCAATACCTGTTTTTTGTATACTTTATACAAAGCACCAGGCAGGATTGACTTGAGCATATACATTTCATTGCTGCCATGAGACATGATTGAAGAAAAAGAATACATAAAACTATTTTCTATCAGGAGGCGTACCATTCTATCACCGTTAATGTATAAATTTTCTGCTAATGCAAAACATTTTTTAGCCTGGGGAAAGTTGTGTTCTTCCAAAGCATGCTTTGTATAATCAGTAAAATAATTTATAGAGGCATAAACATCAAGTGACACTCTTGAAGGGTAAGGTTTCTTAGCCAAGTGAGGAAGTTTATCTTCCAGTAAAGAATGTACCTGGTATTGATTAATCATAACCTTGAGCATTAGCCTTTAAGACGGCTAATCATTTATATAAATCCAAACCCGTTCCAATCATTTCTTATGCTGATAAGGGCAGGCTTAAAACCCCATACAGCATTGGTTTCAGCAGTATAGAAAGTGTTAGGTCTTAAAAAAATCCTTGTCTAAAACCTTCCATTATGGAAAGGTCATTTTCAATATGAAGTGCCTGATTACCAAAAAAAATTGGCTGTGCTTCGGCAAAAGACACAGCCCTGCCGGTGTTAGAAAACACCTGCCCGAATCAAAACCAAAACAACCTGTTTACTTTATTTCTTCTATCTGTTTTTCAGTTACTCTTTTTGCGAAAATTCATATTGATAAAACTTTGATTTTTGCTTAAAATGCTTCATTTAAAAATGATATACCGCTGCTAAAATAAAACTGCCTGTTGATTTCGTGCTTTCGGTTTCATTTTTATAGAACACTGTATTACCTGAATGGTCAAGCCTGAACTCAGGAATAATGGTAAGATTATCAATTTTAAAATTAGCTGAAAGAGTTGGCGCAAAAATGTTTTTTAAACCCAGGTACTCATCTTTATCATTAATGTATTCACCTCTCAACGTGAGGCCAAACCAGCTTACAGGGTCTGCATTGATATATAATGCCGCACCTCCCCAAGTGGCAGAAGTGAATTTGCCTGTACTGTCTTTATCTAACTTTAATGCTTGTAAGGTACCGTTAGCTCCTAAGCTAAACTTATCAGTCATTGCATAAGTCGCTACTATGTCGCCGTGCACTAATTTTTTATAATCATTTTGTTTTCCGCCTGCAAAATTGAAATAGAGTTTAAACTTATTATCTTTTGAAGCAGTGGAAAATTGTGCAATAATTGTTTTTGTCTTTGCCGGTGCAGTTCTGTAATCTATAGGATTAGAAACTCCCACCATGAAAGCGCTTTTTCCACCCAAACTGATATCTGCCTTTAGACCGGTATGTGAGAAAGGCCCGTTAGTAAACATGTAGCTCATGCTATAGTTGCGGTTGAGCCATGGATCCAGCACTTCATAGCCAATATGAGTGCCCCAGGTGCCTAATGTAAATTTTACAGCCGCGGAAGGCGCATAAGTAACATACAATTGTTTTATAGCAAACCTCGTGTTGGCATCATTGTAAGCAAATTCTTCGGCTTTTGTTCCAAATCCTAAATCAACAGTTGCACTTACTTTCCCAAAACTATGATCAGCACGAATGGATGCCATACCTAATTCGAAAGAATTGCTGGATCGGGTAAAGCTTGTAAGGCTGTTATAAGGTGCAGCTTTGGGATTATTAAAATTATACCTGTAATAAGCATCAACCGAACCGGTGATAGTAACAGGTGGAGATGTTTTTTTTGCTGAGTCAATAATATGTGATTTTGTTGAGTCTGAGGTTTGTGAAAAAACACTGTGATTTATGACCAGGACCATTATTACTATAAAATTCTTCTTCATTTCTTTTTGTATTATTTAAATTATTATTTTTATTACCATAACGATATGGCTATAATGCAGTTTCGCAGCCCCTTTTGAAGGTTAGGGGGTTTTTAGTTTATCTAATTCAATATTAACTGCAAGCACATTTACACGGGCCGTTCCAAACATGCCAAGCAGTGGAGTTTGCGTTTGTTTTTGAACCAATTGAATAAGTTTATCAGCCGAAATATTTCTTGCTTTAGCAATCCTGCCAACCTGCACCAATGCAGCCTCAGGAGAAATATCAGGATCTAAACCGCTGCCTGATGCCGTTACCAGTTCAGCAGGTATCTGTTCCTTTTTTATTGAAGGATTATGAACTAAAAAAGTATCTACCCGGTCTTTTACTGTTTTAAGGTAATCAGGATTAGAAGGTCCTTTATTACTGCCGCTGCTGCCTGCGGCATTGTAACCAGCTGCAGAGGGACGGCCGTTAAAATAATCATCGTTTGTAAAGCTTTGACCTTCTAATTTGTAACCAACTATTTTATTGTTTACAGTAACTGTTTCACCTTTTCCTTTGTTAGGTGCAGCTTGTGCGATGCCCCATATTAATAAAGGATAGACTACCATAAAGGCAACGATGCAAACCAAAGTGAGCCTTATAGCGGGAGAAATATGTTGTTTCATTTTTTAAGTTTTAAATTTGAAAAAAATTAGAGCATGGAGAAATCATTAACATTAAGCCCCGTTGAACTGAATGCAACCCTTCTTGAAGCGTTGCGTAAATATGTTAAAGCAAGTAATGCTACAGAGATCACCATATCTTTTAAAACACCTAATCGAGCTTCGAGGCTGCGTAACGAAACGCAGGAAGAAACTAACAAACGTATAGAAGATGCAGTAAAATATTTTGAAGAAGGGAATGAAGGAATCATTTTTACAGGTGATGAATTTAATGAACTTTCAAACGCGTTATTAAAAATGAAGTGATGCGTTCTATACAATTTGACCCTAATGGATACCAGGACTTCATAAAATGGTCTGATGAAAACGAGGAAATTTTTATAAAAATTAAAAAATTGATTGAAGATATTCAACGAGATATTTTTAAGGGAATGGGCAAACCTGAACCGCTTAAAAAAATCTGCAGGACTTTTGGTCCCGTAGAATAACTGATGAGCACAGACTTATCTATAGGGTTCAGGGCGAAGTTATTCGTATCGTATCTTGTCATGGTCATTATAATAATCTTTAAAACCAAATCCTCACCAGTAAATCCAATAATTTAATACCTATGAAAGGAACGATAACTCCTCCAAATCCATAAATGAGCAGGTTCCTTCTTAACAATGCACTTGCGCCAATTGGTTTATATGCCACACCTCTTAATGCCAGCGGAATCAACATTGGGATAATAATGGCATTAAAAATCACTGCTGATAAAATTGCGCTTTCAGGACTATGTAAACCCATAATATTTAAGCTTTGCAAAGCAGGAATAGAAGTGATGAACAACGCAGGAACAATGGCAAAGTATTTTGCCACATCATTAGCAATGGAAAAGGTAGTTAAGGTACCGCGTGTCATCAAAAGCTGCTTGCCTATTTCCACTATTTCAATCAATTTGGTAGGGTCGTTATCAAGATCAACCATGTTGCCTGCTTCTTTTGCAGCGGCTGTTCCGCTGTTCATTGCTACGCCTACATCGGCTTGTGCAAGCGCGGGAGCGTCGTTTGTACCATCGCCCATCATAGCGACTAACTTGCCTCCCTGTTGTTCATGTTTTATGTAGTTCATTTTATCTTCAGGCTTAGCCTCGGCGATAAAATCATCCACGCCTGCTTTGTCTGCAATAAACTTTGCTGTCAATGGATTATCACCTGTAACCATTACTGTTTTTACCCCCATTTTTCTTAAACGCTCAAAACGCTCCTGGATGCCGGGTTTAATAATATCCTGTAATTCTATTACACCTAAAGCAATATTATTACGGCTGACTACCAGCGGTGTGCCGCCGTTAGAAGAAATAGTTTTCACTCTTTCCTCTGTTTCTGATGGAAAAGGATTGCCGGCTTTGGTTACCATATTGCGGATAGAGTCAAAGGCACCTTTACGAACTTTTGTTCCATCAATCATGTCCATACCACTGCTTCTTGTCTCGGCAGTAAATTTTATAAACTTAGCATTTTGGGTATCAAATGATGAAGTGTTTAATTTACCTAACTCTAAAATGGACTTACCTTCCGGTGTTTCATCTGCAAGGGACGACATAACGGCTGACTCTATAAACAATTTTTCATCTACGCCGTTTGCAGGGTAAAAATTGGTTGCCTTCCTGTTACCAATTGTAATAGTACCTGTTTTATCTAATAACAATGTGTCAAGGTCTCCGGCGGTTTCTACTGCTTTACCACTTTTTGTGATTACGTTAGCTCTTAAAGCTCTGTCCATACCGGCAATGCCGATGGCGCTTAATAAACCACCAATGGTAGTAGGAATTAAGCATACAAACAAAGAAATAAAAGCTGCGATAGTGATAGGCGTATTTGCATAATCACCGAATGGTTTCAGCGTTATACAAACAATCAAAAACACCAGTGTAAACCCTGCAAGCAAAATAGTCAATGCAATTTCGTTAGGAGTTTTTTGGCGGGATGCACCTTCAACCAGGGCAATCATTTTATCGAGAAAACTCTCACCGGGGGCAGTAGTAACTTTCACAACGATTTTATCGGAAAGTACTTTTGTACCACCTGTTACCGAAGATTTATCTCCGCCCGCTTCGCGAATTACAGGTGCGCTTTCGCCGGTAATGGCGCTTTCATCAATGGTAGCAATTCCTTTTACAATCTCACCATCCATTGGTATAATATCACCTGCTTCACACATATAATGGTCACCCAGCAACAGTTGTGCGGAAGGCACTATTTTAACCTCATCTGTAAATATTTCACCAACAGGAAAGATCTTTTTTGCCGGAGTATCCTGCCTTGTTTTGCGCAGGCTGTCAGCCTGTGCTTTACCTCTTGCTTCGGCAATCGCTTCTGCAAAATTGGCAAACAGTAAGGTAAGCAGCAATACAAAAAAAATGATTGCATTATACGCTAAACCACCCTGGGCTTTTTCGCCTGTAACTATCCATATACAAACCAATAACATGACGGCTGTACAGATCTCCACAGTAAACATAACCGGATTGCGTATGAGCGAAGCCGGATTTAATTTAATAAAAGACTGTTTAAGCGCCGTATTGACCAGGTCTGCCTGAAACAGTTTACTTGATTTATTATTTGCCATTTTATTTTTTTTATCAGCTTTTTGTTATCTGTTGTACATCGTTGTGTCACTCACTTGTACCCTTTATTTTTCTTCGTCATTGCGAGGAACAAAGCAATCTGTTTTATGAATTAAAGCCTGTCAAATCATTACAACAGATTGCTTCGTTGTTCCTCCTCGCAATGACGAGGTAAATCTTTAAGTTCCTTTAAAGATTTGGGCAAGGTTATATCCCAAAATATTCTGCTAAAGGTCCCAAGGCTAATGCAGGGAAAAATGATAAGGCAGCTATTATAAATATGACTGCGAAAATCATGATACCAAAAGTGGACGTATCTGTTTTTAAAGTACCTGCGCCTTCGGGCACATACTTCTTTTTAGCAAGAATACCAGCTATGGCAACAGGGCCTATAATCGGTAAAAACCTGCCAATTAACATGACTATGCCACAGGCAATATTCCAGAATGGTGTGTTATCGCCCAGGCCTTCAAACCCGCTTCCATTATTGGCTGATGATGAAGTAAACTCATAGAGCATTTCGCTGAAACCATGATTGCCGGGGTTGTTGAGCCAGCCTGCATAAGTGGTTGGATCATGCGCATACAAGTGAGACGAAATGGCGGTACCTGCTAATATTAAAAACGGATGAAGCAGCGCAATAATGGCAGCTATCTTCATCTCCTTAGCTTCAATTTTTTTACCCAAAAATTCGGGTGTCCGCCCTACCATTAAACCACTGATAAAAACAGCTATAATCATAAAGATGAAAAAGTTTAAAAAGCCTACTCCTACACCTCCGTAAAATGAATTAATCATCATACCAAGCATAGCGAACATACCGGTTAGCGGAGTAAAGCTATCGTGCATTGCATTAACCGAACCATTGGAAGTAACCGTACTGGTAATGCCCCAGTAAGCAGAAGCAGCAGGTCCGAAACGCACTTCTTTCCCTTCCATGCTGCCAAGGTTTTGTGCAAGACCCATTTTTTCTATAGCCTTGCTGCCATGCATTTCATTATAAATTGCCGGTACTGCCAGCAGTAAAAAACCGAGAGTCATAACACCAAAAATCATCCATGCGAATTTTCTTCGCTTCAACATGTAGCCTAATGTAAAAACCAATGCTATTGGTATAAGAATAACCAATACATCTTCCATCATATTGGTGAAGTAATTTGGATTTTCGAAAGGGTGCGCACTGTTTACACCAAAGTAACCGCCACCATTAGTACCCATTTGCTTAATCGCAATCATAGCCGCAGCAGGGCCTCTTGATACGTTCACTGTGTCGCCCTGCATACTTATAAACTGATCTTTACCCTCAAAGTTCATAGGAGTGCCGTTAAAAGCTAACACAACAGCTACCACTATCGACATCGGCAACAGTACTCTTGTACAGGATTTTACAAAATAATTATAGAAGTTACCTACACCTCTCCCTAAATCCCTCTCCAATGACGAGGGACTTCCCTCCTCTCCTTTGGAGAGAGGCCGGTGGTGAGGTATCATAGCTTTGAATACAACTACACATATTGCAATACCTGTAGCAGCGCTTATAAACTGGAACAGCGTCAGCAACAGTTGGCCTAAATAAGAGACTCCGCTTTCGCCGGAATAGTGCTGAAGATTGGTATTGGAAATGAAACTGACAGTTGTATTAAATGCAAGATCAGCAGTCATAGATGGGTTGCCATCGGGGTTGAGCGGGAGCCAGCTCATATTCATTAAACCAAACATGGAGACCAGGAACCAGACAAGGTTAATCAGCAGCATTGCAATAAGATTTTGCTGCCAGGTCATTTCAATTTCAGGTTTAACACCCCCAAGCTTAAAAAATATTTTGTCTAATGGTTTAAGAACGGGGTCTAACCAGGTGCGCTCGCCATTGAACACCTTCCCCATGTAGCGGCCAAGTGGAATCGCTAATACAACGGTAAGAATAAACATGGCAATTACGCCTAAAATTTCTGTGTTCATAGTAAGATGTGAGTTGTGAGTTGTGTATAGTGAAATTGTGAATGATTGTCTTTAGCGCTATATCTTTTTCACCATTGACTACTTTCCATTCACTTAAAATTTTTCAGGTTTAATGAGTACATAACAGATGTAACAAAAAACAAGTATTGCTAAAATGAATAATGCTGTCATGGTTTAAATTTTGTCGAAAAAATTTATTGATTTGAAAAAGAGACCGAAGCCTAAAAGCCCAGTAAGGATTAATAATAAAGTGAGCATAGTTTTAATATTTTATCAATGAATCAATGTTTTAGCCTTTATCAAAAAGCCATATAAAAGTGCTAAAGCCAATACCCATATAAGTATAACCCAAACATAATCTTTGATGTGCCTTTGATTTGACATATAGTATGATTTCAATACTGTAAGCATGTTTTAAAATACCTGATTTTTCTATATTGTATTGCGAAGACTGAATACTATAATCATAATAAATGACAGTATAAGCATAAGGTTAAATACAATGGTTATTGGAATAATAAAATCTCGTTTTAAACGATATACAAGGGTTGTTTTTACTTCTTTCATCTGATCTTTTTTACTTTAAATGATGTAGAAATTTATTGATGTTGTCGTTTTAATCTTATTTGCTTTATAATTCCAAAATCAATGCCCTGATGCTATCAAAATAGAATTGTAAGCTGCAATGCAGTATGGGAGAGACTTTCAGCAAAACGTACGATTGCATACAATTTCAGATTAATAAAAAACCCTTCCGTTTTGGAAGGGTTACTTTTCAAAATGAACTGTCATTTATTTGATTATGTTATATTCGTCCATTTTTCTATAAAGGGTGGTTAAGCCGATATTTAGCAACTTTGCAGTTTCTGTTTTATTGCCGTTTGTATGGTGCAATACTTTTTGGATATGGTGTTTCTCTACTACAGCTAAATCATACACGTTTTCATTCCTTACATTTGAAGATCGAATATCATGTGGTAAACTATTTTCTGTAATACGCTCCCCATCTTCCAGTATAACAGCGCGCTCAATTATATTCTTTAATTCACGAATATTTCCTTTCCAGTAAGATTGTTTCAATAACTCTTCGGCTTCTTTCGAAATTCCTTTTATTTTTTTATTAGTTTTTGCAGCAAAAAAAGAAATGTAGTGATGAGTCAGAAGCGGAATATCATTTCTACGGTCTCTTAGAGTCGGCAACTCAATAGCGAATACATTTAAACGGTAATACAGGTCTTCTCTAAACTTTCCTTCCTTTACTTCCTGTTCCATCTTGCGGTTTGTAGCTGCAATGAACCTGACATTTATTGCAGTAGTTTTGGTGTCACCAACTTTAATAAATTCTGATGTTTCCAAAACCCTAAGCAGTTTGCTTTGAAGGTCAATTGGCATTTCACCTATTTCATCAAGAAATAAAGTGCCGCCGTTGGCTTCTTCTATCAATCCTCTTTTATCTTTTATTGCTCCTGTAAATGCTCCTGCTTTATGTCCGAAGATTTCACTTTCTAAAAGCTCTTTGGTGAAAGCGCTGCAGTTTAGCGCCATAAATGATTTGCCTACTCTTGTACTTGCATTATGTATAGCTTGTGCAAAAACTTCTTTACCTGTTCCTGTTTCACCTAACAACAAGACGGTAGCATCTGTTGGAGCAACTTTTTTGGCTAAAGTAATAGCATCAGTAAGAGGTTTAGAAGTGCCTATGATACTTTCAAAACTGTATTTTTTACCTACCTGGTCTTCTAATCTTACAATCTTCTTCTGCAATTCTACTTTTTCCATTGCTTTATTCAGCAATGGAACTACTTTATCATTATCATCGCCTTTGGTAATGTAGTCAAAAGCGCCGTTTTTCATAGCCTGAATACCATCAGGAATATTGCCATAAGCAGTAAGCAGAATTATCTCAACGATGGAATGTTTTGCTTTAACCTCCTTAGTAAAATCAACACCATTGCCATCAGGTAATTTAACATCGCAGAGAATAACATCTATATCTTCTCTCTCTAAAGTTTTAAGTGCAGTTTTTAAATTACGGGCTTCAGTAACATCATACCCTTCTAATTTTATGATACGCGTCAATAAACCACGCAGCTTATCTTCATCATCTATAATTAAAACCTTGTTCATTTTTTTCGTTATAATCACCAAAACTACTCTTATATTTTACCTGGTAAAATCAAAAGTTGCGGTTAATTAATTATTTATTAGAATAAAAATTAGTTTTTCATCATCATCTTTGTTTTAACAATTGAACAAATTTTCTTTTCCATTAAAATCTTCATTTTTGTCATAATAAGTTTTCTATTCCTTTATCAACTAAATTTATATTGTACGTAGTTCTTATTTTAGAACATAAAGTTCTTGTTTTTGCAACAATGTAGCATATTTTGAAGACTTTTAAAACCATATCACGTAAAACTTTAAGCCTTATTCTGATTTGCATTTTTGCGTTCAGTATAACTCCCGCTATTATAATCCACAATTTATTTTCATCACATACAGATCGCGAGGTTCAACATCATCATAAACAAACCAGCGAGATAGCTACAGCAGGTATCAATTGTCATTTTGATAATTTTGTATGTAATAGCAGTTTCATAAATTTTTTTACTCCGCCCACGTTTGAACCTCTTAATAACAGTCAAATTTTTCTGATTTTAAAAAATCAAAATTTCTATTCACAACACCACTTCTACGCAGAGCTGAGAGGCCCGCCATTAAAAGCTTAACTATCCCTTCAATCTGATTGGCTATTTGAAAGAATAATCATTATTCTCTTAATACCATTTACACCAATCGTTTTAACAGGTGAATACAAGTTGAAAGACATGTAAAGACACAATAATATTTGATATAATTACTATTGTTTGTCGCCAAAATACCGAATTAACCAATCTATTTATAGTCTTCATAAGCAGTCATTGTATTTTAAACAAATATGACTTCAAAAATATTAAACATGAAATCATTTTTAATTCCCCTAATTCTTATAAGTTTCGGGTTCCCGCTTTTAATAAAAGCTCAAACGAGCGTAACTGGCAGGCACAATCGTTTTGCCAGGTTTTCTGTTACCGGCAAGATTATCAACGCTAAAACAGATAGTGCACTGCAAAGTGCAAGTATTTATATTCCTGATCTCAAAACAGGGGTGACTTCTGATAAAAAAGGTAACTATAATTTACGAAATATTCCAGTGGGCACTTATTTAATCGAGGTGGATTATGTAGGTTATAAAAGCAGCTTGAAAACAATATCTTTAACAGATAATGCTACTCTCAATTTTGCTTTAAAAGAGTCTATAACAGAAGAGATGGAAGTCGTTGTAACAGGTTCCGCAAAAGCAACATCTATACGCAGAAATCCTATACCAATCGTGTCTGCTAACAGGCAATACCTGCAGCAGAATTTGAGCACAAATATAATTGATGCTATATCACATATTCCGGGCATTAATGCTGTTACTACCGGACCCAATGTTTCAAAGCCATTTATTCGCGGTCTTGGCTTTAACCGGATACTTACTTTATACGATGGCGTAAGACAGGAAGGACAGCAATGGGGCGATGAGCATGGCATAGAAGCAGATCAGAATACAGTTGACCATATAGAGGTAGTAAAAGGACCGGCAAGTCTTATATACGGTTCTGATGCAGTTGCCGGTGTTGTAAATCTTTTACCTCCGAATTTTCCGAAAAATGGTACGATAGCTGGAAATATCTCTAATGAATACCAAACCAACAACGGGTTAATTTCCAATTCTGCCACACTTGCAGGCAGCAACAATTCTTTTATGTGGAGAGGTACTGTTTCACATAAAATGGCTACCAATTACCGTAATAAAATAGATGGAAGGGTATATGGAACAGGTTTCAGAGAAACCGACTTCAGCGGCATAGTTGGCTTCAACCGTTCCTGGGGATATTCTCATCTTGGATTTTCAACATTCAATGACCAGCAGGAGATACCGGATGGCAGCAGGGACTCTGCCAGCAGGAAATTTACAAAACAAATCTCCGAAGAAGATACGGTAAGGCCTGTTGTTTCTGACCAGGAGTTACGGTCATATACTATCAGTCCACTGCACCAGCGCATACAGCATTACAGGTTATACTCTGCAAATAACTTTATTTTAGGAGAAAGCAGGCTTGCGCTAAATCTTGCTTACCAAAGAAGTATACGGCAGGAGTTTAGCCATCCGCAGGCTGCTGACATCGCCGGGCTTTACCTGCTATTAAATACTTATTCGTATGATGTCAAATATTACCTTCCTGAAAAAAATGGTTGGAGCATAACAGGAGGCATTAACGGGATGTATCAAACCAACAATGTTGAAAAAGGGACAGACTTTCTCATTCCATCCTATCACCAGTTTGATGCCGGCCCATTTTTGTTGGTGAAAAAATCTATGAGCAAACTGGAAATAGCAGGAGGTGTAAGATATGATGTAAGGGCTTTTAATAATGCAGCCTTATTTTCTAAAACAGATCCTGCTACAGGATTTCAAAAAACAGTATCAGGTGCAGACATCGTTGGTGCAGACAATCCGTTTTACGATTACAAACATACATTTTCAGGCGTTAGCGGCAGCCTGGGATTTTCATACCGTTTTTCAGATAAGCTAAGCGCTAAATTTAATATTGGCCGGGGCTTCAGGGCTCCGAATATTTCAGAGATTTCATCGAACGGCGCTCATCCCGGAACTAATATCTATCAGTTAGGCAACCTTAATTTTAAGCCGGAGTTTAACCTGCAGGAGGATATTGGCATCAATTATAATACACCGCATATTACTATTAATGCAGAAATATTTAATAACAATATCAGCAACTATATTTTCAATCAAAAAGTGCTCAACAGCCAGGGCGAGGACTCTATAATTATTCCCGGAAACCAAACATTCCAATTCCAGGCTGCCAAGGCTCATTTATATGGAGCTGAATTAAGCCTTGATATTCATCCTCATCCGCTTGACTGGCTTCATTTCGAAAATTCATTGTCAGTTGTATATGCAAATAACCAGGGAGTGAGCAATCAAAAATTTTCAGACAGCGCTAAATATCTCCCCTTTGTTCCGCCATTACACACCTTTTCTGAACTAAGGGCGAATTTTAAAAAACTATCTGCTCATATGTCCAATGTTTTTATAAAAGGGCAGTTTGAGGTATATGCTGCTCAAAACCGGGCTTTTCTTGAAAACAATACAGAAACACCTACACCAGGGTACCATTTAGTAAATGCCGGATTTGGAGCAGATATAACCAATGGAAAAGGTAATGCGCTGTTTACATTCTCGGTACTGGCTAATAATTTATTTGACGTAGCTTATCAGTCACATCTGAACAGGCTTAAATATTTTGAAGATTACCCAGGAAATTTTACAGGGCATAATGGCATCTATAATATGGGAAGAAACTTCAGCTTCAAAGTGAATGTTCCTTTGTCTTTTAGTTCAAAGTAATTGTTTTGTCATTTATTTTAAAGCTATTGGTAAAAAACTGACATAACAATAAAAGAATGCCTCAATATTTACTCATTGAGGCATTCTTTTATTACTTCTGGAAGCTCCAGCTAAAGTCTCCGAAAGACTTTTATCTATTTAAATGTAAATATAAGGGGAAAGTTTTAGTATTCACCTTGGCCAAAATATTGATCCGGGCAAGTGGAACTAAAATAAGCAAAGAGTAAAGACTAACAGAATTACAACTGAAGATGGCCAATGTGTTTTGAATTATTATTACGCAGTTTAACCCGGTTAATATATACTATCATAACAAAAATAATAAATGGTATTCCCCATCCCCAAATTTTAAAAAGAGGTTATGGGATTTTATGAATAAAACTAATCAAACAGATAAGATAATGTTTATTAAAATTAATTTCCAGTATGACCTACAAGTTTAGTTTTATTCCGCCTCACACCACAGGATTATCCATAAAGGCTTTAATAATCAATAGGTGGTTAAAGCTTTTTTTGTTTGTTGAACGGTATGTTGTACGATTTTAATAGACTTATTTCTTCAAATGAATGGAAATAATAAAAACTTACAGGGTTCAGACATATTTCAATTCCTTCACGGTACGATTATAAGCAAGGCCGACTAAATCTTTATCTATGTTTTTGCAAAATTTCAATTCCTTCACGGTACGATTATAAGTTTCAGGGTTCCAAAAGGCTCTTCTACCGAAACTAAATTTCAATTCCTTCACGGTACGATTATAAGGTTATAGCATTGTTGTAATCTGTTAATTGTATGTATATTTCAATTCCTTCACAGTACGATTATAAGAGACTTTTTTTACCTTACAATAGCGGGCACAAGGCAATTTCAATTCCTTCACGGTACGATTATAAGTTGCCGGTATGGCTCCGGGATATTCAAATACTTCTAAATTTCAATTCCTTCACGGTACGATTATAAGCAATGTAACCGCGTCGCAATTAAAATCTGAACAACGTATTTCAATTCCTTCACGGTACGATTATAAGTTAGTTGTTTTGTGTATAGCAGGTAACTTATCTACGATTTCAATTCCTTCACGGTACGATTATAAGTTTTTATTACTGTATTCTGCTTTCGGTCTTTGAATATTTCAATTCCTTCACGGTACGATTATAAGCCCTTTGTTCAATGTATAGAATATTGCCAATTATATATTTCAATTCCTTCACGGTACGATTATAAGTTTTTGAATTTATAAGCCTGGCATCGGCTTCTGCTTTATTTCAATTCCTTTACGGTACGATTATAAGTCTAACTCAATTACTTTAGTTAAATCAATAGCTAAAAGATTTCAATTCCTTCACGGTACGATTATAAGAAGAGTGGGAACTTATGTTTTCTGCTTATAATAATCTATTTCAATTCCTTCACGGTACGATTATAAGGGGCGGTTACGCTTTTTATGCTCCAATTCAAGTTAATTTCAATTCCTTCACGGTACGATTATAAGTACAATACCACTGTCGTCCTTCTTTCTGCTTACCAATTTCAATTCCTTCACGGTACGATTATAAGCATCGTAATCAGTTGGGGTAGCAATCTTAGCATCTAAATTTCAATTCCTTCACGGTACGATTATAAGAAGTGTTATTAAATCTATATCAGTTTTACCAACTTGATTTCAATTCCTTCACGGTACGATTATAAGAGTGCCACTGATTACAAAACGAGGGCAATAAACTTATTTCAATTCCTTCACGGTACGATTATAAGTTTTATGGTGCTTGTAGGCCTGGCCTCTCATAAAGGATTTCAATTCCTTCACGGTACGATTATAAGCGATAAATCCGCCTGAACAATCCTTGTCTGCTTCAGATTTCAATTCCTTCACGGTACGATTATAAGTGTCCAAAATTCTATAGGATATTTTACTTTCAACCATATTTCAATTCCTTCACGGTACGATTATAAGTATTTAAATAAAATTCATTTAATTCTTCAGGAGAAAAATTTCAATTCCTTCACGGTACGATTATAAGTATTTAAATAAAATTCATTTAATTCTTCAGGAGAAAAATTTCAATTCCTTCACGGTACGATTATAAGTAAAAGATTAGCGCATAAAAGATATAGGAATTGTTATTTCAATTCCTTCACGGTACGATTATAAGTTCCAGACTGTTCCCAACAGCAAGTATTGATACTATATTTCAATTCCTTCACGGTACGATTATAAGAAAATGAAGCTCGCTTAACCTTAGTTCATCAGGTAGATTTCAATTCCTTCACGGTACGATTATAAGTTTTCAAGGTGGAGGATTTTTCGTTTCATATTATATATTTCAATTCCTTCACGGTACGATTATAAGGCAGCAGGGCTATTTACATCACCAGCAAGAGGAAATTTCAATTCCTTCACGGTACGATTATAAGGCAAACTTATACAACTGGTTCAACACTAACTATAGGATTTCAATTCCTTCACGGTACGATTATAAGCCGAAAAGCGAAGTGTATAAATATGATCTTCTTCTATTTCAATTCCTTCACGGTACGATTATAAGGCATATCCCTTATGCAGATCCTCAGATAGTAAATTTATTTCAATTCCTTCACGGTACGATTATAAGTATTTTTTTCAAGTAGTCGAACAGTATTATCAGATATTTCAATTCCTTCACGGTACGATTATAAGAAAGCTAACCAGAAAAAGAAGCAAAAATTACAACTTATTTCAATTCCTTCACGGTACGATTATAAGTATTTTACCGAAATGATTGCCTATACTTTTTATATCATTTCAATTCCTTCACGGTACGATTATAAGAGAATCAGTATACGGATTAAGAGGTGTGGTATTAGTATTTCAATTCCTTCACGGTACGATTATAAGAAATTTATCAAAATACTCCTTAAATTCCTTATCCGAATTTCAATTCCTTCACGGTACGATTATAAGCCGCTGGTTCAATACGGAGGCAGTATAAAAGAACTGTATTTCAATTCCTTCACGGTACGATTATAAGCGGAACCAGGAATCAAATTCGCCGTACTTTGCTTTTATTTCAATTCCTTCACGGTACGATTATAAGAAATAAATTATTAATAACACCGCCTGTTATTTTAATATTTCAATTTTTTCACGGTACGATTATAAGAGGCGATTTTGAAAGCGGAGGAACTATTAGGAATTATATTTCAATTCCTTCACGGTACGATTATAAGAAAGGAGCAGATTTTATTAACTGCTACACTCAGCTATTTCAATTCCTTCACGGTACGATTATAAGTGATAAATGCCTGCCTTGCTTTTGTCCAATCCATAGTATTTCAATTCCTTCACGGTACGATTATAAGTTGCTTTTTTCTAATAACGAAACAGAGGTTTCTTTTAAATTTCAATTCCTTCACGGTACGATTATAAGTAAATAATAACATTCATAACAATACTTTCTACTCATTTCAATTCCTTCACGGTACGATTATAAGAACATTTATACTCCGCTGCCAATTTCTTTCTTAAATAAATTTCAATTCCTTCACGGTACGATTATAAGGCTCTTGATCGGTCAAGGGGTGTTGTGGTATCGTTTATTTCAATTCCTTCACGGTACGATTATAAGTGGCAATTGAGTGATATTATCCACCTTCAATTTTATTTCAATTCCTTCACGGTACGATTATAAGTTTATTGCCGGTAAAAGTATACAGCCGGTAAAAGTATACATATACGGTGTATTATTTCAATTCCTTCACGGTACGATTATAAGAACATTTATACTCCGCTGCCAATTTCTTTCTTAAATAAATTTCAATTCCTTCACGGTACGATTATAAGTCATTAACCTGAGGTTGGTAATTAGTACTTGCTTTTATTTCAATTCCTTCACGGTACGATTATAAGCACTTGTTGCCGGGTTTTAACCTGAAAAAAACAAAATTTCAATTCCTTCACGGTACGATTATAAGCTAAAAAATTCATACTTTGAAAACCCCTGCAATGTTATTTCAATTCCTTCACGGTACGATTATAAGCAATATATTAGAAAAAAAGCAGTAGATTTACACTAAAATTTCAATTCCTTCACGGTACGATTATAAGCTTTTGGCTTTCATCCTGCCCGGTTTGGGAATTAAATATTTCAATTCCTTCACGGTACGATTATAAGAAAAGGAGCCAATACTCCCGTTTGGCTTGTAGCTTTATTTCAATTCCTTCACGGTACGATTATAAGCCGTTTTTTTTCGGCTAAAGCTTCTTTGATTATCAAATACTTATTCACGCAAAAATACTCTTTCTTGGACTTTAAAATCGTCTGTTTGTTAAAATATGATTTAAAGCCTTCTTCGACAACCTACTGAAAGTCTTTCTGGCAAAGGTTTTCTAAGAAGAAAAACGATTAGGGCAGGATTATTAAACGTTTTAATTACTTCTCCGACGACCTATATAATGTTATCCAGCCTATTTTTTTCTTGACCAATTATCATTTTATCAAGCCATTTCTCCTGCCTGCTTTTAAATATAATAATACTGTCTTTTTCTTCAATCATTATTTCTTTCGCTTCACTTACTAGTTCTTTAAGTTTTACATCTGTCAGTTCTCCCTCGAAAACACTATTTTGTATCCAGTTTAAATAACGGCGGCAAAGCTTCAGCATTTTACCTACCCGCTTCTCTTCTATATCATATACCAGAATTACATACATATAAGTTAAAATTCAAAAGTTAGAAGTTAGAATTCAATTACCTAATGACTAATGACCTATTGACCTAATGACTAAATGCTACCACCATGCTTTAAACGGCTTGTACTCCTCCATACCCAAAATATGTTTGCTTAGTTTATAACACTCCAGCTTTACCAGTTGCTTATAACTCACACTTCGCCCAAGAGAACGATGTTTAATTGTTTCATTCAGTTTTTCATCCCATGCTTTTACTACTGTTTTTCGTCCGCTGTCTTTTAGTAGCATTTGTTGAGACCTATATCAAAATCAGATGACTGAATTTGCTTCTTATTTAGCAACGAAAATATAAGCCTGTCGGCTAGCAATGGCTTAAATATTTCTGCGATATCAAGCGCAAGTGAATAACGACGTTCGCCAGGCTGATGAAGAAAAGAAATAGTAGGGTTTAATTGTGTATGATAAATCATATCAAGGCACAAAGTATAACACATGCTGTTTACAAACGAAACCATAGCATTTACCTCGTTAGAAGGAGGCTGTTTAGTACGGTTACCCATTTCAAAATCGTTGATAATTACGCTGAAAGCATCATAATAACGCATACGTATATTGCCTTCAACGCCCATTAAAGACTCAACATCTGTTGTCTGGCCAATTGATTGCACCAGTTCTTCTATTTGTTCAATGGCACCTGATGTGTCCTTCTCCCGGTTGTTATAATACCGCAGGTTTTTGACTATATTAAAAGCAGCTCCTTCCACCAGTTTTTGCGCAAGCGCCAATCGCTTTTTAGGTTTGGCATAAGCATCTGCCTGCGCTATAATTACTTTGCCGGCAAGCAAATAATCTTTGGGCATAAACGAACCGGTATAGTGCTCATAGTAATCGAAAAAGTGAACACTGACTTGCTCTTTCCCTAAAAAATTATACAAGGCACTGTTGGCATCAAGGCTTCCAAATGCATAAAGGTTGTCAACAGATTCTATAGGTATGTATTTAGGTTGCCCCTCCTTTCCTTCTTCATCAACCGGTGTAAATTTTAGCGTATTGTCTTTGCGGCTCATGCGGCCTGCATTAAAAAGATAATAAGATTTTTTCATGATGCAGTTGTTGGCAGTCTAATCATTTATATAACAGAAATCATAATAGGAGCAGGTTTTACAAATTTTACTGTTGATAACGGGCGGGCAGACTTCACCTTCCGCAATTGCTTTTATTTGCTCCGATGCTTTTTGCAGGTAAGCCTCGTCTGAAGATGTAAGTGTTACCGTAGTGGTTTGCCTTAGTTTTGGATAGTCTAAAATACCGGTAACGCCTTCAATGCCGTTCTGCTGCAATAACCAGATGTAATATTTTACCTGCCATTCGTGTGCTTCTTCAGTTTTATCACTCTTTTTTATTTCATGTATTACTTTATTTTTGGCATCATAAAAATCAATCTTGCTGCCGCTGATTTCTATTTCTGTATACTTCTCTGCACGTTGTGGATAAGTAGTTTCTCCAATCAATTTGCCTTCGGCTACTGTATCAGAAGTATGTTCCATGCGAATACCATTGGCGTGCAGCCAAAGTTCGCGTTTGCAGATGTGAAATAGGTTGATGAGGGTAGCGTTGATGTTCATATCAGCGGTTGAGAAAATAGTTTTTAAATTCCTCCAGTTCCTTTTGTTCCGTTTCAAGATATTTAGCAAACAGCCTTTCACCGACCTTAGCTTTAATGGCCGAAATACCAACATCTATCAGCCTTATTCCATTGTTTGTAAGCAGTATATTGTCAAATGCCTCACCCCGGATATCAGAAGGGCGTTTTATATCGCGGTGCACAAAGCCCGCATCGTGCAATTGTTTTACTTCATCTAAAAATACATCCAGCCACAACTCCCTTTTTTCCACCTCATAAGCGCGGTAATCAATGGGATAAATTCTTTCCATTACCAGCATTTCTGCCTGTAGATTATCATCAAAGTCGAGGCGTATAAACTTAGGGATAAGATCATTTACAGCATTTGCATATTGCATCTTCTCTGCTTCGGACCCGATATCAGACCGGGTATCGCCGGTATACAGTTTAGCTACCTCCGTTTCATTGAGAGCAATCACTTTATTGTTTGCACCAGATGAAAGAAGACGTGGATACTTCATAACGGAAATTTTAAATAAAGCCGTCTGGCTGTTTTTTTAAACTAAATAGCATTATTCTGCTTTGGCATTTATTGTTATTATTGTTGACTATTGTTGAGTTTTCACTCACTTGTACTTGCACATTTTCAGTTCTATCTTTTTCCTTGTACGCATTTAAAAACTACTTTTTTTTTGATTTCATATATTACTTTATTTTTTGCGTCAGAAAAGTCAATCTTGCTTCTGCCAATGTCTATTTCTGTATATTTCTCAAGTCATAAGAATAAGTAGTTTCCCCAATCAATTTGCCTTCGGCCGCTGAGTCAAAAGTATGTTCCATTTAAATACCATTAGCATATAGCCAAGGTTTTCGTTGCAGATGTGAAAGGTTGATGAGGGTGGTGTTGATTGTCATAAAATAAAATTTTCTGAAGCTTCAAATTGCGTTTCTATCAACCCCTTTTCATAATCATAACATCTTGTATGGTGTGCCAAATAAATATAATTTTTAAATCCTCTTAAATCATTTTCATCGTCATAAGCAGGAAATCCAAAGCTTTCTAATTTTGATTTTATTTTATCGTTGGAAAACACTGAAAAAGTAAACTTACTTAATATGCCTGCCATCATTTTTTTATCAACTTGCTGGTCAATAAACCCTTTCGATTTATTATCTAACAATAGCTTATAGGCTTTCCAAACCTCAATGCCATCAATTGAATCACCCTCGGTATCTACGCCTAAATCAAAAAGAAGTTCTAATTCTTGTTTAGAAAAAATAAATTCACGGCTATTATCGCCAGAAAGAATATGTTTACATAAATCCAAAGGAACAAATACAGATAGACTTTCCTGTTCAATAAACTCGAACTTTTTATGAACCTGATAAAAATCAAGTCTCTGTATATAGGGTAAATAATCCGAATTGAAATTTTGTATTTCTTTCAGGCCATTTACTTTATCAATCTTGTCTAAAACCAAATCATACAACTTTTCGAAATTTTTATCCTTCAAAATTTCTTCATGTTCTTCTTTAGAAATGTGTTCTTTCGTTACAGAATAACGCGTGTCGTGTTTATAAAGCTGAGAAGGCTCATTAATTTTAAAAAGATAAACTTCACAAAGTTCTTTTTTTACATTCCTGTTTACCCTTCCAGCCAGTTGCTCATCACTATCAATTAATGAAATGTTTTTGAACCCCAAATCCATGTCAATGTCTACACCGGCTTCTACAACCTGGGTTGTAATTAAAAGAACTTTTTTATCTCTGTTCTTTTCATTTTTCAGAAAATTAATGATCTCCCTGCGCCTTGGCTCAAGAATAGTTCCTGATAGTACAAATATTCTATCAAAAAATCTGTCAGCAATAATATCATAAAATTCTGTAGCTGATTTTTTAAATATAAATTCAATTATAGTATATATGCTTTGTTGATTTTTGCTTGCATACTCTTTTGATTTCTCCAGAACGATCTCCGCCAGTTCCCGCATCTCTAACTTTTTATCACGAAAATCAAATCGAAACCTTACTCTATCTGCAAAATTGGGATTAGTAAAATAACTTTTTGCATTAGGTAATAAGTCTGTAAATTCTAATTGGTTAGATAACCGCAGTTTCAGCTTATCAATTCGGGGTAAAGTAGCTGACATCAATACAAAGCGTATATTAAATGTTGCAGCATAGTGCTGAATAAAATAAAGTATCTTATCCCAATGCTGGGGTGGATAGGTTTGCAATTCGTCAATAATAACAATACTATTAGCTATCCTGTGTAAAAGGTAATTTGTTTCTTTTTCATTAGTTTTAAGAATATCGAAAAACCGGATATGCGTTAGCAAACAAACCGGGTAATGGATAAATAAGTTGTTGATATAATCTGTTTTCTTTTCTCCATAGTTATCATCTTCTCCTTTAGTTTGAAAGCCTGCTTTTGAGTGTAAAACACTTACCTCATCTTCAGTTAAGTTTAAAGTTTTTAAGATTGCTTTATGCGTTTGTGTAATTAAAGTAGTAAAGGGGAAAACATAAAACACTTTATTGATTTCTATATTTTCTCTCAGCAACTCTGAAACAACTAACATTGAAAGGTTAGTTTTTCCTCCACCAGTAGGTGCTTCTAAATAAAACAAATATTTATTAGCATTTTTCCACACACTTTTAATTACTGCAACTGCCATATTTTGGCGGAGAATATTAAGGTTTTCACTACTTCTCTCTATTGGATTTACTATTACTGCATCACTTTCGGCTAACTCAAATGCTTCAGTATTATATTTCTGTGAGTTTCGGGCTGCGTGAATAATCTTGTCTCTTAAATCACCAGTTATTAGCCCCAATTCCTTAACTTCTTTTTGATTCATGTATTCAGAAGTAGCTAAATAATCGGAAGCTGTAAGTAGCGAAAAATTAAGTCTTGTTAGGGCATAGAGAGGGAAGTATTGGTTTGAGTATAATTCTATAGTTTCTACTACTTCTTGTAAAGAACAGAAGTAAGAAATTGTTAAGTCTGCTTTTGGAAACTCATATAACCTTACGTATTTTGACAATTCATCATATTTCTTAATAAAAATGCTTCTTTCTAGTCTTGTAATTGGCTCAACAATGTCAGGACTATGATGTAAATTGATAGAGTTAACCAACAAAAATGCTACAAATGCTAAAAAGTTCTTCTCGTCATCACCTAAAGTAGGCATTTTATCAATACTTTCTAAATGGTATACCAGATAGATAAATGCTCCTAATTCTGAGTGTCCATATTCAGGTTTGATAACTGTAGCTACTTTCTTGAAAAGATTATTACGCATTCTTTCTGTCTGAAAGTTCTCATTTACTTTTCCAAAATCATGAAATACAATAGTATCTACAAAAAGCTGTTTTATATACTCTGCTATAACCTCTCTATTTTTAGAAGCAAGTTCTATTGCTATATTATTTATCAATTGATCAATAACTAGATCCAAATTATTCTCAGTACATATTTTTTGAAAGTACTTAAATACCAAATCTAAATGTTCTGATAGTGTTTCGGCTTTTATTGAAACATCTGTTGAAGGTAAATGTGCTAAATAGAAGTCAGGGTTTTTAAGTTTGTCGTTTACTCTGAGTGCATTTTGAATATAAGCTTTGATAGTCTTCATTAAAACAGTTGAATAATTTTTGTTTGCCCAGAATTTGAAATAGCAAAAAGATCCTCAAAAAAAGAATCTTGTTTTAGTGTCCAATCTGTAAACGCAAATTCTGCAAGTTCATATTGAAGTAGCTGTTCATTGAAACTTATAGGCAAGCGTTCAAAATACATATAGGACGCATTATTTGTTATTGCTCGTAGTGATGGTGAAAACTTTGGATTTACTTTTTGTCGAATTAAAGGATATTGTCTTATAAACAAAGAGTTGATTTTGAAATCCGAAGAAGCAGTAAGCGATGAGAAGTTATATTCTTTGACCTCATCTTTACCTTCCCACCAAGCCGAAAACTCATTTTTACCTAAATAGGGCAAGTAAACTGATTCTCCTTCAAGCAGCCGGTTGCGTAACGTTTCCTGATGCTCGACAGTATCATCTAAAAGGACATAACAACGGTAACCAGGACGAACTAAAGTTTGTTCAGTAATGATAAGGTTTCCATCGGCATTAGCATAGCCGACCGTATTCGTATATTTAATTATAGTCTTGCTGAAGTTTCCTTTTTCATGAAATGTTTCAAGCGGTTCAATACCAACCCTAACATCTTTAAAAGCCTTATAATACTCAGGGAACTCACCTTTCCGGCTATAACCTTTTAATCCTACAATAGCCCCAAAAATTCCTAACAAGGCCGGCTTATGAAGGCAGTTAAAAGTCATAATTAAACCTTCATTAACATCAGGCTTCTTAAAGCAGGCGAAGTCTGCACGAAGGTCGAACGATAATAAATGCGTTGCCATTATTTATTGATTAAGGTCTGATTTAATGGCTCCGGCAGGGGCACTCGATACTTTAGTAGCTGTTGCATCATAAGCTAATTCTATCTTTTCAATATGAGCGGCAATGTGGGGACGTGCCAATATTTCGCTGATAGCACTTAAATCAATGGTTCTTTCTTCTTGTACTTTCACCAGTTCTACAAATGATGGCAGTACAATCATAGAACCTGCTTTTAATTGAACCCACAATAGCAATTCATTTTCAGTACCTGACTTAGCTGCTGAGTCATAAAATGTTGCTCCACAGGAAAGAGCAGCTTTTAATTTTTTAACATCATTATCTTGCAAAGCTGTTCCGTCTGATAAAGCTACCTGGTCGGCAATATTATGCGGGTTAATAGAAAAGCCATGCACATAATAACCCTCACTTAGTTTTGATTGAGAGCCAAGTGTAGTCATAGTTGACTCTACATTTTTTTCACCCGGATTGCGAAATGGCGACATGATTTGCTCAGAATATATTTGTCCTCTCCTGTATTGGTCAATACCATGAGTAATTTGAACCGGCCCATGAATAGAAAGATTTGTTTTACCTGCAAAGGTGCCACCAAATAAACGCACATCAACGCAAGAAAGAAGGTTTTTTAAAACACCTTTTCTCAGTTTAGCTTCAGCATCTTTTGCTGTTTCATTAGGATATTTTCCAAAGTTGTTTTCATACGTTTCATCAAGTGTACGAGGTTGCATTTCAGGAGATAAGGTTTTAAAATAAAAAACTTTATCATCAGGGTATACTTTTTTTAAATAATTACGTACTGTATATTTCAAAGCTTTGTCTGTTGCATATACAGTACCATCAGGTAAGGTACGGGGCTGATGAGTAAAATCAGCATTGTAATTTGAGTTAACAGATTTAATAACTACGCAACCGAAAGTACGGTTATTGAAGGTTGTTGACATATTATTCTGTTGTTTTGTTTGTGATTTTTAGTTTTGATTTAGATATAATTATTCGTTCGTAGCAGTTTCTTCCTCTCGCTTTTCTCCAAATAACTGATTTTTTGAAAAATAGCCTGCAAGCATCAAAGGCATCAATTCTTTCAAAGTTGTATTAGTAGTAAAAGCCATTACCTGAGCGAAAGGATTACTAAACCTTTTTGAAAAGTTTTCATGCTTATAAGTATTAAATATTTTAATAATTGCTTGTTTCAATCGTCCAGTATCTGTCATTTGCAAGAAAGGTTCTAAACGGGAATAAGATTTATCCGACGATTTACTTTTAAATAAGATGTAAAAGATTACTTGTCCTACTGTAAAGGCAAATTGTTCGTCTGTCGTTAAACTTGTTTCTCCTGAGGCTAAAGCCTCCATTCCTTGACGTAATTCAAGAATTTGAGTTGGCATAAATCGAGTGTCTTGTTTAAATGGTTGAAAGTTTTGGTAAAGGCTAAAAAGAATGTTAAGTTTTTGCCGGATGGTAAGATCTTCTGAATGCCTGTTATTTTCATATTTATCCAATTTTATATCATCCAGCAAACCTGTTAGTAAAACGTCCTTAAAAGCTTTTTGTGTAAAACCTGTTCGATTTGATTTATAGACAAAATCATAAAGTGTTTTACGGTATTTCATTACCAGCAAAAAAGTATTATCCGTCTTGCAGTATTGGGGATCAATATCATCGAAGTATTTGAAAAGTAAAGAAGCTGTTTTGGTTTTTACAACCAAAGCATTATTTAAGATTATCGGGAGTATAGAACGCTCAAATTCAAATACATTTGAAATAGTAAACAAATAATTACAATTAAAAAGGTCATCAATACGCCAGGTATTACTTTCATTATCTTTTAGCTCATATTCAAACTTACTTACAAAATCGAAATCTTTTATTTCACCTACTAAATAAAAAAGAAGATAATAATTGCCTAACTCTTTTTTTAGAGTGCTTTGTAAATCTTCAATAATTTCACGGTAGCCTCTTTTGTTTCCACTTTCTAATGCATCTCTTTTAAAAAGAGCAATTGATTCTTTTCTTTCATCTTCGTAAACAAAAATTGGTAACGGATTTGGGAAAATCCGACGTCCGGAAACACTTTCAAATTGAAACAGAGATTTCGCTTCCTTTGATGATATGCGACCTGTAATATCAAAGGTTGCAGTTAAATGCTTCAAAAAAGGCTTTTTAGAATTAAAGCTATTAAAAAAACCACTTGTTCCAAACCATTCTTTGTCTATTGACAAGTTATATTCTTTAGAATTAAAAATAGCTTCGTCTGTAAAGTATTTTTCATAGGCCTTTTCATACTCAGTTTGCTCAACATCAAAGTAAAAAATAACGTACTCACTATCTTTTAATTCTTTATAAGCAGGAATGTTGTCAAGCCAAGAATGGATTTTTTCTTTACGGTCCAGAAAACCTGAAAATATTCTTGCTAGTAGCTTTCCTTTATTATCATCTATCAAGTTTTCAGTTTTTTTAAAATAGTTTTTTAAACTATTGTACATTAAAGTTTTTCCCTCTCTTTTTCTTGTTTCATAATTCTTGCCTCCTTCAAAATTGTCCCTCTTTATTGCTAAACAATAAGGACTGGCGGAATGTATCGCTCTGGTGATATTATCAATACATTTGTTGGTATCAATCATCCAGGAAACCTGCCTCAATGCTTCACATTTTTTTAGAAACTTAGAAACTTCCTGCTGCTTTTTAGAAAACGTTTCAAATTCAGGTATAGGAGAAATCGAAAGTTCGCCATTATTATTTTCATAGCCCAATAAAATATGCAATCCTTCCTTTGGAAGCATTCCAATTCCCTTTAATTCTTCAGGTAAGGAATCTGTAAATTGTATAAGTTCTTTAAGCATAAATAAATATTTGACGAAAAAAAGGTTCGCTCCCACTTTATAACCCTAATCTTTGTATAAGTTGTCAACGTATGACCTATTATTCAGTTGTTTCCATTTCTTGTTGAAGTCCTGGAGTATAGGTATAGTTATAAATATAAGCCATCCCATTTATCTATACAAACAACTCAGACTAAGAATTATAATTAAGTAAAAGCATTAATAAGTTTCTAATTCCTTAATGGTACAATTAAAAAAGTTCTATAAACCAACCACAAATTTCAATTCCTTAAACGGTACAATTAATATTAACAGTTTGTCTGCTATTCGATTTCTAAATAACATAAATCTTCATCCATTAAAAACTCTCGGATTATAACAAATTTATTCTTTAAAACAGTAGATATAAAAGTCGTTGTTTTATTACCACAATTTAAACGTATGACTTTTGGGGGACAACCGTAAGCAGTACTCATGAAACTATAATCCCAATCTTTTGTTAGGATGCAATAGTTTTTTGTCTTAGCGAACTCCCAAATTTGTTTATCTGTACTATTCAAAAGATTTTCAACGCTTACATGAGAATTATTTCCTTCAAAAGTTTCGTTAAGTACTGCTACAAGCTTTTGAGAAAGGTTCTCATCAATTAGGAATTTAATTTTTTTTTGAAGCATTTGAATAATGTATTAGTAGGAGTTGGCTCTATATACCAATACAATGACAGCAAATTTAAAAATAATTTTTAATCATCCAAATTTTAAAAGACTTTTTTTATACTGCTATTTTAAATTTTTTTTCTGTATCAGCAGCATATGCGAGGCATGCTAAAATATCTTTTTCTGTAAGTTCCGGAAAATCATCTAAGATTTCTTCGGCCTTCATTCCGGCAGCGAGATAACTTAAAACATCATACACAGTTATTCGCATGCCTCTTATACAAGGCTTTCCACTTCTTTTTCCCGGTTCAATTGTTATGTAGTCTTTGTAGTTAGTCATATCCTTATAATAAAATTACCAATTTTTCATCAAATGAATCAAACTGCGTTACGCTTTAAAAATGAAAGTCTTCCACACATCCTCCGATTTGCTATACAATGTGTAGCAAATCTGTTCATTAGGAAAAGTGAGGTAAAACTGACGGAAATTACGAAGATTAGGTTCAGAAAAGCCTTTACCAAATTCCCCGGTCAACTGTTTTGAAAGTTCTTTTAAAAGAAATGAACCATAACCTGCTCTTTCGTTTCCGTTTGGTTCTTCTTCCACTATTCGTTTGCCTATATTCCAATAAGCTTCCACCATCACTAAGTTTATAGTGGTATAAGCCTTTTGCCTGGCAGCAGCAAGCAAATCTTTAATATCCGATATAAACTTTTGTTCAATCTGCATTTATCAAAGAAATTTTTTAATATCCTGTTTTGTCTTCATCTCAATTCGCTACGCACTGTGTAGCGAATCTCTTGTTAGAAAAAATGTCTTAGAATTCCTAAAATTACGAAGAGTGGCTTCAGAAAAGCTATTGCAAATGGATTAGACAATTGCTTTAAACTGTTCTTTTCCCCATAAATCCCGGTTCAGAAAATCAAACAAGTTCCACACATCCCATTCCCTGGGCATTGTAGAGTCCTAAACCTGCACCCAAAGCCAATTCTATCATTTGATCCGGCGCTGTTACTTCGAGCCTGAACTTTGTATAGCCTCTTATTTTTGTTTCAGCATCTGTTCCGCCTTTTATTGTTATTAATCGTGATTGCGGGGGGTGAGCAAACAGGCGTACTGTAACAAAAACACTTTCTCTCAGGTTTTGTAATTTGTCTTCATCTGCATTTCCTGTTGCAATGACTTTTTCCCTCCAGTTATGCAAGAGGCAATCTTCGAAGTCTTCGTCTTCGGGGGAACGATAATCATAATGACCCCGATCATTTTTTCTGCCAACTACCATGGGTGACAGAGGCTGCATAGTATGTTTTCGTATTTTATTATTGTAAGACTTTGGCAAACTTTCTACCTGGCTTATCTGAAAGGTGGTTTTGCTTTTTTGATCTGCTATTTGCAACTGCTGATTAAGAAATAAACCTTTTATAAAGTTTTCAGCAGCTTCAGGTACATAAAAACAAACAATCAGTTCTGCCTGTCCTGTTTGCAATAGCATTCGATCTCCATTTTTTACAAAGGGCGTTTTTAGATCTGAAAAGGTAAACAGCTTAAAATTTTTGTTTCCCTCTCCATAACCTGTATTGTGTAAAAAAGAGGCATATTTTGCATCAGCGGACTGAATAATTTTATAGATGGCAGAAGATATAGGATACTGGTAATTAAAAGGAAGCAAGGCAGGTTTATGAAGGGTCTGCAAGGTTAGTTTCAGGCGCATTTATTTCCGCTTAAAATGATAGTAAAGTTTTGGCAAATGGTTAAGTGAATACTCTCTTTTGTGCAAGTAAAGAATTTACTTAACTCAATAAAAGTATTTTACCTTTTGCAAAACGTAAATTAAGAATTGTTAACTGAATATCCAAGGCTACCCTTCATTTGTTTTTAAAATACTTACCGTAGAAAATCAAATACTTACCGTAGAATTAGTAGTAACTAAAATTAAAAGACTTTTTTTTCACTGAGGCGCCAATTATCTATTTAGCTCATTTATGGTAATTATTAATTTTTACACCCGCAATCCTTCCGATTGCTTCTTTCGCTTTTTCTTTTGCAGCAGTTGATTAGGAACATAATTGTTTACTTGTTCTGGTTTAAGAAGTAATTCTAAGACATTCTCCTTTTCCTGCCTGATTTCTTTTTGATGATCTTGTTCCTGGCCTTGTTTGAACTCCTTCCCGGGACGTCCCGTATTTGCCTGCCTTTTTTTGTTTGGTTCCACTTGATTTTGCTTTAATTCCTCCGGTCTTTGTTGATGCCCCAATTGTTCTAAAATACCTTTAGCACTGTATTCTTTATCAAGATCACTTCCATTAAATACGCATCTGCTTGTAAAATCAATATAGGTAATGCCATAAATAATTCCCTTATCATTGTGCCTGATTATTACATCAATGCCTTTGGCGGCTAATGCTTTTATAAAATCATTTAAAGTCGGTTTTCCTCTCAACAGCACTAACTGAATATCAACTCTTAGTTTTCGCTTGTGTGCTTGCCTTAAAATTTCATTCTGCACAAACTTCTGTTCCAGGTACTTCAGAGTATGTTTATTGTAAAACGCGCTGGCTTTTATTGGTGTTCCAATTTTATTGCCGTTATCGTCTAAGGCTGTATAAACTAATCCTCTTTTTTGAAACATCTCAGTATCTTCCTTTCCTCTGTCTGCCATTACGTTATATAGCTTTAGTACAGCATTAAGCTCTGGTAAGGAGGTGTATTTATAATCATTCACTACCTCGTTTAATACATTTGTAATAGCTTTCTTAGTTTGTGTTTTACCATATTGTACTTTAAGGATATTTACTTTTAATTCGGTTTCCTGCTTTTGTCCTCTTCCTTCTGCTTTGGTTAATCCAAACTGTATTTCGATAGCTTTACGGGCTGTTTCAGATTGATTGCGGCCAACATTGTTCATTTCTATTTTACTGCCATCTCTTTGAATATTGGTACTAACAATATGTATATGAGGATGACCGGCATCGTGGTGCTGGTATATTAGATATGGTTGTTTTTCAAAGCCAATTCCTTTCATATAGATTTCTGCAATAGCACATAGCTTTTCCTTGTTTAAAAGGTCACTTTCATGAAAGTTTAAAGAGATATGAACGCTGTTTGCTTTTACCCGTTCGTTCAGCGCCGCCTGGTGTTCTAACCTGTGCAGCTTATCATAAAAATTAAGGCGCTCCAAATCCTTTGGATAATTGACTGCCTGTATACATTCAGCTACGCCCAACTGCACTTTCTTTTCATTGTAATTTAATGATCTCGAAAGGCTCTGTGTTCTCTTAATTCTGGCTACCATTTTTCTGAAAATTGATTGATGCGTTTTTTTATTTCCTCTACCTTATTTATGAAAATTTCGTGGTTAAAATAATGCTTGAAAATCCACTCTCTGAACTCTGGTATCTTGTCCATAATATGCAGCTTATGAACAGCCTGGTTATAATTGTTTCCAAGAGCACTTAGCTCATTTCTTAAGCTAATCATCTCTGTCATAAAGTCATCAATTGATTGATTTCTTGTAAGAACTGTTACCTTTCCCGTTAGTAATACTTTCCTCATATAATCACTCAGCTTTCGGCAGGTTGTTGCTTTAAACCTGCTGTTTATCTGCTCAAACTCTCCCGGTGTCAGCCGGAGTGTTACGAGCTTTGTCCGGTTATCTTTTACTTCTTCCATCACATTTTTCGTTTGCACTTTTTTAAAAAATATCTTTTTCTTTTCACCGGTTACTTATCTGTTATACTTCAGGCTGCATAAGAATGTGCAATGTTATTATCAAAGAATTGAAAGTTAAGAGTTAATAGTTTTTCAAGTTCTGCTTTGTTGGTTTGATTGATGTTTTTGAAAAAGGTTGTAATTGCGTT